>Ga0196970_1000312_pt1 | contig 65801 bp, 50 predicted proteins | sample S1v_513CmetaG_FD_148672 | JGI IMG/M metagenome (GOLD analysis project Ga0196970, IMG submission 148672) | Soil microbial communities from Anza Borrego desert, Southern California, United States - S1+v_5-13C | ecosystem: Environmental > Terrestrial > Soil > Desert | place: USA: California...
GCCCCTCTCCCGCTCCTGCGTCGCAGGCGAGGGGAGGAAGATGCAGCCTAAGACGTGCGGCCAGATGCTTACCTGTGCAGGGTCATTCGTAGCTCCCTCTCTTCCGCTCGGAGCGGAGGAGAGGGCTAGGGAGAGGAGGAGCGTTTAAACCTGAAAATGACATCACGCTGTAGAATGAATCAGAGCACTCTCTTCCCCGGCCCCTCTCCCGCTCCTGCGTCGCAGGCGAGGGGAGGAAGATGCAGCCTAAGACGTGCGGCCAGATGCTTACCTGTGCAGGGTCATTCGTAGCTCCCTCTCTTCCGCTCGGAGCGGAGGAGAGGGCTGGAGAGAGGAGGAATGTTTAAACCTGAAAACGACGGCACGCTGTAGAATGAATCAGAGCACCCTCTTCCCGGGCCCCTCTCCCGCTCCTGCGTCGCAGGCGAGGGGAGGAAGATGCAGTTCAAGACGTGCGGCCAGATGCGTACCTGTGCAGGGTCATTCGTAAGCTCCCTCTCTTCCGCTCGGAGCGGAGGAGAGGGCTGGGGAGAGGAGGAATGTTTAAACCTGAAAACGACGGCACGCTGCAGAATGAATCAGAGCACCCTCTCCCCCGGCCCCTCTCCCGCTCCTGCGTCGCAGGCGAGGGGAGGAAGATGCAGTCCAAGACGTGCCGCCAGATGCTTACCTGTGCAGGGTCATTCGTAGCTCCCTCTCTTCCGCTCGGAGCGGAGGAGAGGGCTGGGGAGAGGAGGAGCGTTTAACCCTGAAAATGACATCACGCTGTAGAATGAATCAGAGCACCCTCTCCCCCGGCCCCTCTCCCGCTCCTGCGTCGCAGGCGAGGGGAGGAAGATGCGGTCCAAGACGTGCGTAGGTTAAGACCCACTGCGAGGAGGCATGGTGTCCGATGCATGATCTACACGGGATTCTGTTTTATGCTTTCCGTTCTCTCGCTTGTGGCAGCCGGCGGGCGGTGAAATACACCAACTGATCCCTGCGACCATGAGCGAAGTAAAATTGACACGCCCGGCGGCGAACCTCGGAAAATCATCAGCGGAAACAAATGGTTTCCTGGCGAACAGTGAAATAGAAAGCAGCCATGACCATTGCGATGCGGGTGGGCGCGATCACTTCGTTCAATTCTACGAGGACCAAGAAGGCCTCGCGGATTCCGTAGCCAAATTCATCGGCGCGGGTTTGGGGGCAGGGGAAGCCGCAGTCGTCATAGCCACGCCCGCACATCGAAAAGCTATCGCGGGCCGGCTGACTTCGAATGGGCTCGATCTGGCGGCACTGGAAGCGCGCGGAAACTACGTTGCACTCGACGCCGCCGGGGTGATGGCAAAGTTCCTGGTGAATGGAGCGCCAGATCAAGCGCGTTTCAAGAAGGTGGTCGGCCGCCTGGTGCAGAAGGCCGGAAAAGGGCGTCCCGGGCTTAGGGCGTTTGGAGAAATGGTAGCGCTCCTGTGGGCCGATGGAAACAGCCCCGCAGCGATCAGGCTCGAGGAACTTTGGAATGATCTCGGCAAGGAACATGTATTCTCGCTGTTCTGCGCCTATCCACTGGACGACTTCACGAAGACCGTGGATGGCGACGGCCTCCGCAAGATCTGCGAAAAACACTCCCACGTGCTGCCCTCCGAGCGCTACTTCTCACGTGACGAGCAGGGCCGCCTTCGAGAAATCGCAATGCTGCAGCAGAAGGCTCGCGCGCTTGAGACGGAGGTCGACGAACGAAAACGCGCCGAAGAAACGCTGCGCGAAAGCGAGCAGCGGTTGCGCGCGACGTTCAACCAGGCTGCTGTAGGAATTGCGCTGGCGAGCCTTGACGGGTGCTTCGTCGAAATGAACCAGAAGTTCGCCGAACTGTTCGGGTACTCGAAGGATGAATTGTGCCGCATCACGGTGTCAGACATCACGCATCCTGATGATCGTCCGAGAACGCGCGAGAAAATGGCGCGGTTGATCAATGGCGAGATATCGAATTACTCGTACGAGACGCGCTTCGTTCGCAAGGACGGCGCGGTCATTTGGACTCTTGCGACGATCACCGCGATCAAGGATGGGCTTGGGACGCCGCTCCGTTTGATCGGCGTGGTTCAAGACATCACCGGCCGCAAGCACGCTGAGGAGAGCCTCGCCGTGCGTGCCCGCCAGCAGAGGGCCGTCGCTGAACTGGGGATCGCAGCACTCAAGCAATCGGAATTGCAGAAGCTGTTTGATTACGCGGTGGGAGTGGTGGCGCGCACACTTGATGTGCCGTATTGCAAGGTCCTTGAGCTATTGCCGGAGCAGCAAGCCGTGCTGTTGCGATCAGGTGTGGGTTGGAAAGACGGACTTGTCGGGCAGGCCACGGTCAGCATTGGCCGGGATTCGCAGGCCGGCTTTACATTGCTCTCGAACGAGCCCGTTGTTGTTGAAGATTTGCGCACCGAAACTCGTTTCAATGGTCCGTCATTGCTGCACGAGCATGGTGTGATCAGCGGCATGAGTTGCATCATCATGGGCGAACCCGGCCGGTCGTGGGGCGTGATTGGGACCCACACGACGGAGCGGCGGGTTTTCACCGAGGATGACGTTGCGTTCCTGCAGGCGATTGCAAACGTTCTCGCAAGCTCCATCCAGAACAAGAAGTCCCAGCAAGGCGCCGCACGGCTGGCGGCAATCGTGGAGCATTCCGACGATGCAATCTTCAGCGTGGATCTCGATGGCATCATCCGCAGCTGGAATCGCGGCGCTGAACGGCTTTTTAGGTATTTTGAAAAGGAGGCCGTCGGGCAGCCGATCAACATCCTCATTCCGAACGGCCGCGATGACGAGGAACCCGGGATTTTAAATCGCATTCGCGCGGGTGAGGCGATTGAGAATTTTGAGACTGTCCGTTGCCGCAAGGATGGGACGCCTTTGAATATTTCGCTGACGGTTTCGCCGATCAAGGATGCGCGCGGGAATATTACAGGTGCATCAAAGGTGGCGCGTGACATTACTGACAAGGTGCGCGCGCGGGAGATCCTGGAGCGCACAGTGAGCGAGCGGACGGCGTCGTTGCGCGAGGCAGTCGAGCAAATGGAAGAGTTCTCCTACAGTGTTTCGCACGATTTGCGGGCGCCTCTCCGCGCAATGCACGCTTACGCCGGGGTGTTGCTGGAGGATTATGGCAATCACCTGGACGACATCGCGCGTGGTTATCTCCAAAAGATCCAGCGAAGCACGGATCGGATGAATCGGCTGACGCAGGATGTGCTGGCATATAGCCGCATTGCGCGTTCGCATGTGCAGCCGGAACGGGTTGAACTCGAGCGCCTGGTGCGCGATGTGATCTACCAGCACACAAGCCTGCAGCCGCCTGCGGCCGACATAGAGATCGTCGACCCGCTGCCGGCGGTCTTGGGGCACGAAATCACTTTGGGCCAGTGCGTTTCAAACCTCTTGAACAATGGCGTGAAATTTGTCGCGTCCGGCGTGAAGCCGCGCGTTCGTATCCGCTCCGAACGTGCAGGCAAGAATGTGCGCGTTTGGTTTGAAGACAATGGCATTGGCGTGAACCCCGAGCATCAGCAGCGGATCTTCAACATGTTTGAGCAGGTCCATCCGCCGGGAAAATTCGAGGGAACAGGTATTGGGCTTACGATCGTCCGCAAAGCCATGGAGAAGATGGGCGGCAAGGTCGGGGTGGAATCGGATGGCGTGAATGGAAGCCGGTTTTGGATTGAACTGCGATATTGTGATTAGAAGGAGCGCGTGCCTTCAGGCCGTTTGGTGGCGAACGGTTGCGGATGCGTGGGCGATTGCCGACGCGTGATGTTTGCGAACGTTGAAGTGGCGTGAACGCCGCGCGCCTTGCGACTGTCAGGGTGCTCGGCTCGTGATGCGAGTCGTGGCGGGCTTTAGGCCTTCACTCCTGGCGGTCAGAGTGATCCTGCCGGACTGCCCCGGTTTGCCGCGAATGATCGCCAGACAAACGCCGCTGAACGCATTGCGGGCTGGCGATTGAAATGGTTCAAAACTCGTGGGGTCCCCATTGTCCGTCGCTACAATTTCACCCGGACCCGCGACTTCAAAACGAATGCGGTTGCCTGCACTCGGCGCCATTGATCCGTCTTCGTCGGTGATCGTTAGTGTGACGAACGATAGATCGCTCCCGTCCGACAGGATTCGGGTGCGGTCCGGTTTTAATGTCAGCTTCGCAGGTGCTCCAACGGTTTTCGTCTCTGCTGTTGCCCATTTCCTTCCGCCTTTGTAAGTGACCACGCGAAGTTTGCCGGGCTGATACACGACGTCGTCCCAGCGGAATCGATACTCATATTGCCCCTTCTTTTTGCGGCCTTTTGATTCACCGTTCAGGAAGAGCTCGGCTTCATCGGCAGAAGCAAATACGTGAACGGGCGTCACCTGCCCAAGGCGCTCAGGCCAGGTCCAATGCGGCAGGATGTGCGCGAAGCGAAGGTCGGGCCGCCAGCGGGATTGATACAGATAAAATCGATCCTTCTTGAATCCCGCGAGGTCAATGATGCCGAAATAGGAACTGCGGGCGCCGTAGTAAGGCGTCGGCTCGCCCAGATAATCCCATCCGCTCCAGACAAATTCTCCCGCTACGAACGGATGTTTGTCCTGCGCGGCAAAGACCTTGTCCGCGGATGAGCCGAAATCGGTGGCGTGCAGTTCGTAGGCGCTCACGTGTTGCTTGCGGGAATCGCCGCCGAGCCCGTTTTTCACGGGCGCGCTGATCGCATCGGTGACGGGAAACAAATATGTCCCGCGCGAGCTCAGCGCAGCCGCGGTCTCGCTGCTGATGATGACTTTGTCCGGAAACGCTTCGTGAAAGGCGGTGTATTGCGGCGGTGTGCGGATGCCCCTGAGTTCCGCGTGGGCGGGCGTGTCGCGAATTCCTTCGCCCTGGTAATTCAAGTTGATGACATCGACCACGCGAGGCAGAGGCATGCTGGGCTTCGCATAATTCATCGCCGTCGTGGTGGGACGCGTGGGATCTTCATCCTTTGCGATGTCGTGAAGACGCTTTGCAACCGCGGCGCCTTCATCGCCGGTGTACTGCTCGCCGACTTCGTTGCCGATGCTCCACAGTATGACGGATGGATGATTGCGATCACGGCGGATGAATGCCCGCAAGTCCTGCTCATGCCATTCGGGAAAGATCAGGTGAAAATCCAGCGGGGTTTTCTTGCGCTCCCAACAATCAAAGATTTCGTCAACGACCAGGAATCCCATCGCGTCCGTCAACTCGAGCAATTCCGGCGTGGGCGGGTTGTGGCTCATGCGAACCGCATTGCAGCCCAGTTCGCGAAGCATCTCCAGCTGGCGTTGCGCCGCGCGGTGGTTGTAAGCTGCGCCCAGCGCTCCAAGGTCGTGATGCTGGTTCACACCGCGAATCGGAATGCGCTCGCCGTTCACGAAGATTCCCTGCTTGGAATCGAAGCGAATCTCACGAATGCCGAAGCGTGTTTCGTAGCTATCGACGAGCCGTCCGTCCACAGCAATCGCAGTTAACGCAGCGTACCGATTCGGCTGCTGCGACGGTGGCGGGCCCCAGAGTCTGGGATTCCTGAAAACGGCTTTCTGCTCGACGAGAGCACTTTCCCCGGCGGCAATCGGAACCTGCGCCGGGGCGGCCGTTGCGACGGCTTTTCCCGTGATTTTTCCGTTTTCATCCAGCGCGAAGAATTCCGTTGTTACTTCAACCTTCGACGGTTGCTTGCCGTTGTTGTCAACCGTGACTTGCAAGTTCACAGTCGCGCGCTCTCGTGATACTTCAGGCGTCGTTACATACGTTCCCCATTGGCCGACGTGGATCGGATGAGTCGTGGTGAGCCAGACATTCCGATAGAGGCCGCCGCCGGGATACCATCGGGACGAGTCCGATGGATTATCGAGGCGTATCGCGAGTTGGTTTTCACCGCCGGGTTTGACGCAGGGCGTGAGGTCGACCCGCCATGACGCGTAGCCATACGGCCAGCCGCCGACGAGGTTCCCGTTCAACCAAACGGTTGCGTATGACATGGCGCCGTCGACATCGAGGAAAACAGATTTGCCCGCACTGCTGACGGGAATGTCGAGCTTCTTGCGATACCAAGCGACGCCGGGGCTTGGCAATCGGCCCATCCCGCCGCCGACGCCGTTGGCGCGATTGGAATTGAACGGGCCCTGGATTGCCCAGTCATGCGGCAGGTTGAGTTTTTGCCATGAGCTATCGTCGAAGGTCGAACTCGTGTAAGCCACTTGTCGCGGTGGTTCGCCTTGCGGGCGCGCGTGGCGTTTCGATTGATCCTTCAGAAACGCATTTCCCGTTGGGAGAATCCAAGGCTTGAGCACGACTTTGTTGGTCGCGGCAATTCTCTCCGCCTCGGTCGGTTGACTGTCAGCCGCCTTGTCATCCTGGCGGTCCGCTACCTCGGGACGCACGTCATAAATCAAACCTGTAGAATCGCCATCCGGATCACCCATCGTGAACCGCCAGTCTTCGTTGATGGAAATGCGCTGGTGTGGTGCGGCTACTTGTCCAGGTGCCGATTCCGCGATTTCTTCCGCAAAGAGGCACACTGCAAGGATGAAGCCGATTTTGAAGGAGCACATGCCGAGCGGAAGGGAGCGGAGGCTTTTCATGGTTCAGGTACGCTATTCATGGGCACGATGAGTGAATGCTCCCGTCCGGGCGGTGCTCGCTGCTATTCCGTGAACAAATTCAGGTCGATCGCGTCGGCCAGAGCCTTATAACCCGCCGTATTCAAATGCAGCCAGTCGTTTGCGTTCACACCCGGATAAAACTCTGCCTTGAACTTCGAAGGGTCCGCTGGATCGCGGACTGCGGCATCAAGATCAATGACACCATCGAAAACCGTATTGGTCCGGAACCACGCGTTGACGAACTGCCGTTCCTGCTCATGCAGGGTGCTGTAATAACCGCTTCCCCCAAAGGGTGTGATGGTCGCGCCGTATGCGCGGATATTTCGCGAACGGGCCTTGTTGGCAAACTCAGTGTAGGCGTTGATGAGGTTTGTCGCGGTCGTCATGCTGCTCGCGCCGCTGCCGATGTCATTCACGCCTTCAAACACAATCAGGTAGCGGACGCCTTTCTGGTCCAGGACGTCGCGGTCGAAGCGGTTTACCGCGGACGGTCCAAGCCCGCCGAAGATCGCATTGCCGCCAATTCCCATGTTAACAACGCCCACGCCGGAAGTCGGTTCATGGGCCAGCAAACGTTCGGCGAGCTTGTCGGGCCAGCGATTGTTTCCGTCGTCAGTGGAACCGCGTCCGTCGGTGAGCGAATCTCCCAGCACGACGACTGCCCGATTCGAGCTGCTCCCCAGGATTTCAAGGCCAGTGATGATGTACCAATGCCTCGTCTTGCTTGCACCGGGCATGCTGGGTGCGGACAGAGAATCGCCGGCCTGGATGAATGACGTGGTGCGAGAACCAGGGTGGCCGTTGATCGTGGTGGCGGAAATGTCACCAAAGAACGTGCTGATCGCAACGTTGGTGAGAGCTGGCAGAACGAAATCAACGGGATCCGAATACACGACCTGTCCGCGGGGGACGACTGCGCCGGGAGCGCCGCGGAATGTGAGCGGCGTCTGGGAGTTTGTAATGATGTCGCCATTTCCGCCGCTGGCGGTGCTGGGCGCGAGCGCAATGCGCGCGGCATTGATGACCACGGGATCGGTGCCGTATGCATTGGAGAAGCGGACGCGAACCTGCGTGCCGCCGATGCTCACACGAACAAACTGTCGAAGCGTGCTGTGGGCCAGCGGCACTGGCGGGAGATTTCCAGGTTCAGTGAGTTGCGGGGCGGTTGCCCACGTCGTTACCCATCGGCCATCCGCCGCGCCTGATTGATTTAGGGCGGCCACCAACGCGACAAGCGTGGCCGCTGATTTCAAAACGTTGAACTTGGACGATGCAGGGGAGCGCATGGTTTGATGGTGATTTAGGCAGGCCGTTGTTTCTTAGAACGAACACGAAGAACCCGCAGTACGTTGGAAAGGCCGGTTCACTCGGAATCTCCCTTCATCAGTCGCACGTCGTACACAGGCGGCACGCGTGTGCCGGGTCGCGCTGCGAATTTGATGGTGACGCGGCCATCGGCGGCGCGGGAAAGGAGCGCGGGCGGAATGGAATAACGTTGCTCAACGGATTGAGCGGACCGCTGAGAGGGCGTTTGGATGGCCGTCAGCGGTTCGCCGTTGGCCAGCACTTCGAACGCGCGGTTCGTATCGCCGCTCCCGTAAGTGACCTCCAATTGCACATTCTTTTCGCCGCGCGGGTTGAGCGTGTATTGAAACCATTCGCCGCGCCGCCAGCGGCGATTGTTGCGCAATCCCGTGTCGGTCCTTTCGCCTGCAAAATCGTGTTCCACTTCGGGCTGCTGTTCGCCGACCGCGACACGATCCAGAGTGTTTGCCTCGCGCGCGGCTCGGGCCCGTTCCTCGGCAGCGAGCTGTTCGCGCCGCGCAGCCAGTTGCTGCTTCGTGGTTAATTGCCAGTACATCTGGTAGCGCGCGTCGTGCAGCCGGAAGAACGGGATGAGCGGAAGGCCGCCGGGCGCCGGCGGCTCAACGATATCGACGAGTTTGAATCGAAGCTCCTTTGCGGCGGGAACGGGTTTCACATGCTGTGGAACCTCACGCGCGCTTGCCAGCAGAACGGGTGCGCGATCGAGCGGAATGAGCGGTCCCGATGCCACGTGACCCATGCGGCTGTCGTTCGCAACAAGGCCTGCGAGATCGTTGGTGCCCGAAGGAGAGGCCAGCACGATTGGCCCGTGGAGAATCGCAGCCCAATCGGATCCGTCGGGGAGACGTTCCACTGTGGTGCGCATGGGGAGCTCGATCTCGACACGATCCCCATCGCTCCAGACGCGCCGCAGTTCGAAATAGGAGGATGGCGTTGAACGAACCGTGACGGGCTTGCCGTTCACGCGCACCGCGAATTCGCCTTCCGCGACCCAACCAGGGTGTCGCAGGTGAAGCGAGAACTCGGACGATTCGCGAAGCTTCAGCGCGAGTGTGGTGCGTGGTTGATCCGGAAAGCCCGTTTCCTGGCGCAGCGTCAGCCCGAGGTTCGTGGCCGTGATCTCGGACGGGATGAACAGATTCACGTAAAGGCCGTTGGTGGAATCCGCGTAGATGAACGCGCCATATTTCCCGGGATTCTCAATGCCACTGCCGACGCAGCACCAAAACCCTTTGTCCGGATGCGAATAGACGCGGTAGTGCTGTGGGCGAATCGGGGTGAAGTAAACGAAGCCGGGCCGATCGGGATGGATCGAGGCAAGAATATGGTTGTAAAGCGCGCGCTCGTAAAAGTCCGTGTAGCGCGCGGCGGGTTCGGTCGCGAAGAGCTGCTCGGTGAGGCGGAGCATGTTGTAAGTGTTGCAGGTCTCGGGCCCTTCGCGATGTTCCAGCATGCCGCTGAAATCTTTGGTGTCATTGAAGTGTTCCGAAACGCTGTTGCCGCCAAATGCGAGACTTCGCTTGGTCGCCACGTTGTCCCAGAAAAAGCGCGCGCCGGCATTCGCCTTGCGATCGTCCATCAACGTGGCGATCCGTGCCAATCCTATGACCTTTGGAATTTGCGTGTTGGCGTGCAGGCCCGTGAGCCGGTCCTCCTGGCGTTGCAACGGTTCAAGCACAGCCTGATGCGAGAAGCGCCGGGCAGCGCGAAGGAATTTTTCATCTCCCGTGATTGCATGGATGTCGGCCAGCACCTCGTTCATTCCGCCGTGCTCAGCGCGCAGCATGTCCTGCATTTGTTCGTCGCTCAACTTGGAGATCAGTTGCTCGCACCATTCGCCATAACGCACGAGAACTTTGCGCGCGGTCTCGTTGCCTGCAACGACGTAAGCGTCGCGGAGCCCGGCGAAGGTCTTGTGCAGGTTATACCACGGAACCCACTTGCCGTTCAGGCCGAAGCCATTGGCCTGCAGGCGGCCGTTCGCGATGTCGTTCCAAATCGCGCGGCCGCCAGGGACTCCGCCGATGTAACCATCAGCACTGTGTTGCTGGCAGCGGTCGAGCTCAGCGACCATGTATTCCAGGCGGCGTTGCAGTTCGCGGCCGGGAGCATCCGCGCCTGATGCGATCATTGTGGAAAGAGCGGAAAGGTAGTGGCCAGCTGTGTGGCCGCCGAGGCCGCTGCTTTCCCAGTTTCCGTAGGGAGGCGACTTCGGTTCAAGACCCGCCTCGCGGAAGAACGGCGCAAGGAGCCGGTCGGGATCCATCGCAAGCAGGTAAGCGCGATTGGCGTTCACCGCTGCTGCAAACGGTCCCTCGTCGAGAAGGCGCACTGACGAAAGCGGCGTCAGCCGTGCAGGAGTCTTCGGCTCAACGGCAAGCGGGGCGCCAATGGCGGTTTGGGCCAGGAATGCCAGCGTCGAAGCGGACCAGAGCAGATCTTTCAATGGGTGCAGTCGCATAACGGGTCCACGAATAACGCATTATTCGAACTTCCAATAGTCCATATTCAACAGCGGTTTTTCGCCGCCGACGAACCTGAGGCAGAGATCGTGGACACCGCTTGCCTCGGAGACTTCGCACGAAACGGTTTTCCAAGCCTGCGCACCGCCCGTGTTCCCGACCTTGCAGGTGCCGACGAGTTTTCCGTCTGGGCTTCCCAGGCGCAACTCGATGGTTGCGGCCTCATCTGCGCTCGCTACTTGCGCGCTGAACTTGCGGGCGCCTTGTGCAAAATCGACACCGGCCACCTTCACCCAATCGCCGTTGTGAAGATCGGCCAGTTGCATGCCTCCCGCCGGGCAGGGTTCGGTTTCAACGCCGTGCTGCGCGAAAAACGTTTCCGCTTCGAAGCGCGAAAAAGGATTCACGCGGCCCACCTGGTTCACGCCATTGGTTGTATACTTCACCTTCTGGATCGTGTTGTCGGGATTATGGAACAACTCCTCGATGGCGAGATTGCGGCGAAATCCCGCGGGGATTCCTGCCTGACGCGCGACGATACGGTTGTGGTAAACGTGGTACCATTGGCCCTTGAATTCAAAGTTCGCGGCGTGGTGATTGTTGTTGTTGAGCGGCGGCTGATCTGAAACCACCCCGCCGTAAACAAATCCTGTCGTCGGATTATCGCTGGTCAGGTAATCGAAACGCATCTGCGCCCTGGGTGTTGTGGAGTAGGAGAAGTAGTAAATGCCGTTTCGCTTGTGCACCCACGCGGCTTCGAAAAAGTTCGTGGCGCTCATCTTCATGACCTCGCCATCGAGGCTGATCATGTCCCGCTTCAATTTTGCTATGCGGACGTTGTGGTCGCCGTTGCCGCCGAAATACAGATACGCCTGTCCGTCGTCGTCGATGAATACGCCTGGATCGAACAGCCACATGTTGGTTGCGGGTTGAACGCCGGGCGTGCGGGAATTGATGAGATGCGTGCCCAGGGGATCGGTGAACGGTCCGATCGGGGTGGGCGCAGTGGCAACGCCGATGTTGGCGCCGCCGTTCCCGAAGTAGAGAAAGAATTTTCCGTCGCGTTCAATCGCCGCGGGCGCCCACGTCTTCTTCGCCCACTTCGTGCTGTCCGCCGCGCGAAATACCGACCCGTGATCGGTCCAGTTCTTCATGTCGCTGCTCGATACGCAGATCACATTCGGAATGTTATAGCTGCCTTCGACAGGGCTTTCGTCGTCGTTGGAGCAGTAGATGTAGACGCGATTGCTTGTGACGAGCGAGGTTGGATCCGCCAGATATCGATGCGAAACGATCGGGTAATCGGCGACAACGCTGGGTACAAGCCCGAGCAATGCGATGGACGAAACGATTCGGGTGAAATGGAAATTCTTCATGCGTGAGGTTGAAATTGAGGAGGGCAGGGACATCATTGTGTAAAGGAACGATAAAAACGAACGGCGCCGTCGTTTGTCTCCGCAAAGTCCCAGGCACCGTCCGCATTGGCCACGTTCGTCGAAACGTTTTGCCAGGTGACAGGAGGATTCAAACTGGTGGTGGATTGAATCACATTTGTGGAATCGGCATCGCCGGTGAAGTGTACGGTGAACGTTCCGTTTGTCTGCAGCATCACGTTCGTTATGACAGCAGGATTTGCCGCCAACGGAATCCTGAACACAGTGCCGCTGCCGCCCGGGCCGCCGCTGAAAGCCGTGCCAAACAACGCACTGCCTGCACGCACCACTGGCGCTACTGGAAAGGCTCCGTGTGCATTCGTGCCATTGGACGACACCGCTGCAAAGGCGTGGAGTTTCGTAAACTGCGTCGAGTTCAAGTGAAAGCTGAAAATCGTGCCGGCTCCGCCTGGGCCACCGAGCGGCGCCGTTCCATATAGAACGTTGCCGGAGAGCGTCAATCCCGCGCCCGGAGACGCGCCCCCGGAGTTCGTTCGGCTTTCAGGATCCAGTGCAGAAAAATGATGCAACACGGTGAAGTCGTTTCCATTCGTCTGCATCGAGAAGAGAGTGCCGCGCCCGCCGTGTCCTCCACTGAACGTGGTGCCGTAGAGTGTTCCGTCGGAGAGAACCAGCCGTCCGCAGGGCATGGCGCCGTCGATGTTGGTCAGTGTCGCCGGGTCAGGCGCTGAAAAGCCATGGAGTGTTGTAAAATCGGCGCCGTTCGTGCGGATGGAAAAAACAGTTCCACTTCCGCCCGGCCCTCCGGCGGCAGTCGTGCCGTATAGAACCCCGCCATCCGCGATCAATCCGCCCGCCGGGATTGCTCCGTCCGTGTTCGTGCCTGACTGCGCATCCAGGCCGCTGAAGTTGCGCAGCACTGAAAATCCGGTTCCATTTGTCGCAACCGAAAAGATCGTTCCATTTGCCGCTGCGCCGCCAGCGGTTGCCGTTCCATAGAACCTCCCGCCGGCCTCGACCAACGCACTGGACGGGCTTGCGCCGCCAAAGTTCGTCGCGGTGTGCGGATCGATGGTTGCAAAGTGGCGCAGGACGGAAACGCTGCCGTTGGTTTCCATTCGGAATACTGTGCCTGCGCCGTTGTTGCCGCCTGCGAGACTTGTTCCGAAGAGTGCGTTTCCTGAAATCCCGAGAGCGGCCTGCGAATGGCTGGCGTCAGGCGCCGCTGCGAACGACCGAACAGCAACCATGTTCGAGCCATCGGTGCGCATCTGAAAGACTGTGCCAGCACCGTTGACGCCGCCGTTCAAGGTGGTGCCATACACACGATCATCCACCACGATGACTGCCGCCGCTGGGTTGGCTCCTTCGGCATTGCTGCCGTTCGCGGCCGGGCTGAATCGATGCAGTGCGATTCCATCCGGGCCGTTGAAGGTGTTTGTCATTGGCGGCGGGTTGGATGCGGTTCCGCTATCCAGGTCGGCAACGGTGAAGGAGGCACTTGCATTTCCGAACGCGAATTTGTCGAGGTCCAGGCCGTTTTCGCGCGCGCCAATCTGGAACGTTTGGGTGAGGCTTCCCGCGCCAACAGTAAAACCGGCGTGGCTGGTGAACTGGGACAGGTTGATCCACTTCCACACGCCATTTCCCACCGATCCGCCGCCCGTGACGACTTGCGCGTCGTTGTTGAACCCTGCACCTGCGAGGCCGTTTACGAGGATCCAGTCAAAGTTCGATGTGGGCGATTTGCTGCCGAAGCTGGAAGCCAAAAACATGCTGTCGTCGTTGAACGCGCCGAATCCGGTTCTGAGCCGTGCGTAGAGGTGGTAGAGGCCTGGCTCGGGGAATGTGACGGTGTAACTTGCCACGCGGGCGGCGGTGCCGGGTTGGTTGCCGGCTCCATCTGTTGCGACGGTAATATAGGTGGGCGTGCCGGAATTGTTCAGGGTCCAATCCGCGCCGAGCGTCCCCGATTCAGACTCAAAAGATGCAAGCGCGGCGCGAGTTGTCGTTGGGAAACAGCAAAGGAGAAGCGCGGTTATGATGGGTAGCGAATGAGCACTCGGCAGAGACCTCGTAGTCACGGCGGTACAGAGTGTCGGTGCGCTGAGCTTCATGCGAAGGGGGAAACTAGCGGAATCGCGTCGCTGCCAGCCATCCGACATACGTCGTATGCGAGGAGGGGCGGGGGTAATCTGATTTCGTCCCTGCTCATCGTGTATCAAAGTCAAACGCGCCTCCTCTCCCCAGCCCTCTCCTCCGCTCGGAGCGGAAGAGAGGGAGTCGGGATGGGAATGGACAGGCGCATATTAAGGCGCTGGTCTCAGGCTGCATTCTTCTCCCCTCACCTGCGACGCAGGAGCGGGAGACGGGTGGGGGAGAGGGTGCTCTGATTTTTTCCCCTACTGTCGTGCTATCCCAAGTCAAACGCGCCTCCTCTCCCCGGCCCTCTCCTCCGCTCGGAGCGGAAGAGAGGGAGTTGAATGGGGCTTTACACGCAAATCAGGGCGCTCGTTTTCAGACTGATTTTCTCCCCTCGCCTGCGACGCAGGAGCGGGAGAGGGGCCGGGGGAGAGGGTGCGCTGATTCCTTCTACAGCGTGACGTCGGTCCCAAGCTCAAACGCGCCTCCTCTCCCCAGCCCTCTCCTCGGCTCGAAGCCGAAAAGAGGGAGACGAACGCATGGGCACGCGAGGCACGATGGTTGCAGCTTCGAATTCCTTTCGGGTAAGCTGAGACATGATCGATCCCCGACATCGGGTCCGGTTGGCGGGAGTTTTTCCGTTTGCGTCCATGGTGCTGGCGCTGCTCGGTTTCACGTTCGCCCAGTCTGTTGAAGCCCAAATCATTACCAACCTGCAACAGCTCACGACCGCCCTCAGTTCGGAAGAACGCATTTTCCGAAACGTGCGGCTCGAAGTTGTGGTCTGCGCGGCGAGCCGCCCTGAGATCGGTGTTCTGATCGTGGAGGACAGTTCAGGTGTGGAGCTTCTCGAGGTGGGCCGGTTTCGGGACGCACTTCGACCCGGAGAACGCTTGCTCATCGAAGGTTATCATTCCCTCCTGCGCCGAAGGCCGATGGGCATCGAACTCGCCGCCGGCCCGCTCGTGGACAATGACGGCATTCACATCCATCGCACATGGCTTGGGCGTGTGCCATTGAAGGAAGGGCTGCATCCGATCCGCCTGGAATGGTTCAACAACCTCCGCGAATCCAACCTCGAGGTGTCGTTCGGAATTTCCAACCGCCCGCCGCAGGCAGTCGATCCAGCGGATTTGTGGCATGCCATCGTCGACGAATCCGGCCGCACAAATTATGCACCCGGGCTGCGCGTTGAACACTTCGAGGGCTATTGGGAGTCGATGCCGAACTTTGATTTGCTGGTTCCTGTGAAGACGGAGATTGTGCCGGACTTCAGCCTGGATTTCACCACGCGTGATGAGATGACCGGAATGCGTTTCAGCGGTTTCTTCAAAGCGCTGGAGGACGGCCAATATTCATTCACCGTTCGATCCGATGATGGAAGCCTGTTGTACATCGGCGACCCACGGCTGCCGATTGTTCGGCTTGGAACTGCCGAGGTGCCGAAAGCGAAACGCGCATTTCCGGAAGAGCCGATGGAGTCATTGACGCACCGAAAATGGGCGACCATTGAAGGGCGCGTCGGCTTTGTTTCGCAGCAGGCGAGAGGACTTGTGTTTGAGCTGCGTTCTGATCGCGATGTCATTCTGGCTCAGGTGGCGGATGCAGAGGGTTTGGACGTGTCGAAATTGAGGAATGCCGAGGTGCGGGTGACAGGCGTCGCTCGCGGGGTGATGACGCGCGACCAACGCACACTGCTTGGGCGTGTTTTCGTCGTCGATTCCGGGCATATTGAGATCGGCCGAACTCCGAATCGCCGGCATCCGCCGAGTGTCATCACATCGGTCGGCGCAGTGCAAAGTCTCCCGCTCGACGTGGCGCGGCGAGCGATTCCGGTGCGGGTTCGCGGTGTTGTGACGGAAATCAGGACGTCCTTTTTCGAGCGGAGAATATCCCTGCAGGACGACACTCGCGGGATCTTCGTTCAAATCCCGGCGCTCACGAACGTCCCGCCTTCGTTTGGTGACCTGATTGAGGTGGAGGGTCACAGCGAGGCGGGTGATTTTGCGCCGATCATCGTTGCCAGCAAGGTGGTGGTGCTGGGCGGCGGCTGCTTGCCGGAGCCTGTGCGGCCGACCTGGAATGAGTTGCTTACGGGGAGGATGGACGTGCAGTGGGCGGAATTGCACGGATTGGTCACTGCGGTTCAAAGCAACACGGTTACGCTGCTTCTGCCCGAGGGACGGCTCGATGTCCAGATGGATGACTACTACGAATCCCAGCTCGCGCCGTTTCAAAGCTCGGTTGCGCGGATTCGCGGCGTTCTCTACGCGGTCTGGAATCCGGACTCGCGGGAAGTGACTGTGGGAACCGTTCTGATGCGAAACGCAGCGATCGCTGTGGATGCCTCCGCGCCCGATGACCTTTTTGACGCGGCTTCCAAAACGCCCCGTGATCTCCTGTTGTTCGATGCGCAGGCGACCCCCTTTCGCCGCGTGAAGGTGCGCGGCGTGGTTGTTCATGCCGCTGGTTCGCAGGCATGGCTGCAGGAGGATGGCGTGGGAATTCGGCTGCTCCTCGCGGAGCGAACCTACCTGCGCCCCGGCGATATTGTGGAGGCGGTCGGATATCCAGACATTGGCCGCACGGCATTGCTGCTGCGTGAAGCGGTGCTGCGCAAAACGGGCGAAGGGCCATTGCCCAAGCCGCGACTGCTGGCAGAAACGGAGCTGCCTGCTGAAGGCCTGGATTCCATCCGCGTTCGAATTGAAGGCAAGTTGCTGGGCTGGCACACGGAGCAGGGCTCGCCGGTTCTGGAAATGCAGTCTGGCTCCAGTTTGTATCATGCGCGCTTCGCTCCCCGCGCTGGAACGGAATTATCGCTGCGGCCAGGCAGCAGGCTTTCATTGGATGGCGTGTATGCGGGGCGCGGCCGCAACCTGGGCGCGGGCCACGAATCCGACTCGTTCGCGCTGATGCTCAATTCCGCGCGGGACGTGGTGGTGTTGTCGCAACCGCCCTGGTGGACCTTGCCCCGATTGCTGGCTGTCGTGGGAGTGCTGCTCGTGACCCTGGCATTCACCGCCATCTGGATCAAACAATTGCGACGCCTGGTCGAACAGCGCACGACCCAGCTGCAGCACCAGATCCGCGAACGCGAACGCATTGAACATCGGCACGCGCTCGAAGCGGAGCGTTCGCGGATCGCCCGCGACCTGCACGACGACCTGGGTTCGAGCCTCACGGAGATCAGCGCCCTCGCGAGCACCGGCCTTAGGCGCGAGGAAAAAGCGCTGGAGGCCCTTGGTGGCGAGGCTCGGCGCGGGGAGGAGGCGAATCCTGCTTCGCTGTTCCAAACCATCAGCGGCAAGGCCCGCAATCTGGTTGCGGCGCTCGACGTCATCGTCTGGGCGGTTGATCCCGAGGACAATTCACTTCAATCGCTGGCGGATTATCTCAGCGGATATGCGGCCGAATTCTTCAGCCACACCAACATTTCCTGCCGCTTCAGGGTGCCGGTTCAATTCCCAGACGTGCGCATCGAGGGGCGGGTTCGGCACGATCTGCTGATGGCTGTCAAAGAGTCGCTGAACAACATCGTTCGCCACGCCGAAGCAACAGAGGTTGAATTTTGTCTTTCCATTGCAGAGGGGAATCTTGAAGTGGATATCCGCGACAATGGCAGGGGCATTAACGGGTTCGCAGGGCGCGACGGCCATGGGTTGAAAAATCTCTGCTCGCGTTTGAAGGAACTGGGCGGCCTTTGCGACGTGAAATCCCGGGAAGGTGGAGGGACTGCGGTGACACTGCGCCTGCCCCTGGGTGCATCCACAGGGTCGATTCCCCCGGCTGGGTGACGCCGAATACGACGTTCGTCGGATTCCTGCGGGCGAACGTTAGGCTAGCCTGTCGAAACGGCCGCAAGGTTGTCAGATGACATGCCAGCAGTATTAAGACAGGATATAGGTCAGGATTTAATGACAAAGGTCGCTATTGTCGAAGACAACGCCACGTTGCGCGAGTACCTGCAGACGTTGATTGACAGCACTGCGGGACTGCAATGGGTGGCTTCATGTTCATCCGCGGAAGAAGCCCTGCTGCGCATTCCAGCGGTGAAACCGGATGTTGTCCTCATGGATATTCATCTGCCCGGGGAATCAGGCATTGCCTGCACAGCGCGGCTGCGGCAGATGGTGCCCAGTGTCCAGGTGATCATGCTGACGGTGTACAAGGACATCAAAATGATCTTTCAGGCGCTGAAGGCGGGGGCGTGCGGCTACGTGTTGAAGCGGTCGGACGAGAAGGACATCCTGGCTGCTATCGCAGAGGTGCGCGCTGGCGGGGCGCCCATGACGAGTGAGATTGCACGCATGGTGGTGCGTTCATTCATCGATGATCCAGAGGAAGCTTCTCCGACGGCGCAACTTTCAGCGCGGGAAACAGAAATTCTTGCGTTGCTTGCCGAAGGACTTTCCAACAAGGAGATCGGCTCCCGGTTGAACATCAGCTTTGGAACGGTGCGCACTCATCTCATGCACATTTACGAAAAGCTGCACGTGCGCTGCCGCACGGAAGCGGCCGCCAAGTTCTTCCGTTCGAATCCTGGCGACCGCCGAAACATCGCGGCTTCCTGACGGAGTTCGCGTTATTGCGCGGGGAGGATTTCGATCGCGTTGATCTGCGGGTTTTCAGATTGCGCGGTGAACTTGATGTTCAATTCGCCATCGGCAATTTCCACGGGAACCGTTTCGATGTAGGCGCGGGCGCCGCCGCCGGATTTAGCCCAGACATCAAAATCCTTGAAGGGTTTTCCTTCGACATCGAATGAGAAGACACGCTCGCCCGCGCCTGAAATCCCTTCGAAGGTTTCACAGAAATGGAGCTTCACCTGGTATTTGCCGTTCGGGAGTTTTTGGGTGAAGCCTGCCATTGCATACCGTTCCGAACGATAAATTTCCGGCTGTTTCGTGTTCGCGATCGGTATTTCGGGACGTTCAATGACGTCGCCGCCATCGAAGCCTGTATCCGAAAGCCATTCAACGCCAGTCGCGTCTTTGAGCGCGCCAGCGCCTGCATTGATTCGAATGGCGGGCAAGGCGGGTTTGTTTTCGGGCGGCCGGGCTGCGGCTGCTGGAGCAGGCGCGGCCGCGGTGGCGCTCGTTGTGACTCCTGCCGCATCGTGGCGGGTGGCGGAGTCGGCGTTTGAACTGTGTGAACCGGATTGGCACCCGGTTGTAAGCGCGGCAGCGCTCAAAACAATGAGGAGATTGCGTTTCATGGATGTTTGAGATTCGTTATGACGCGGATTTAAGCGATTGGTTACCGGGTCGGCAATATGCCATTCGTCGGATTCATTGTCTCGGGCGCGCCTTTACACTGTTCCTGTTTTCTCGCCCCGATTGGCACTTTCTCCCCTCGCCTGCGACGCAGGAGCGGGAGAGGGGCCGGGGGAGAGGGTGCTCTGATTTTCGCTGCCTGTCGTGTGATCCGAAGTGAAACGCGCCTCCTCTCCCGAGCCCTCTCCTCCGCTCGGAGCGGAAGAGAGGGAGTCGAATGGGGTGCGCAGTAAACCTCGAACGGCTGCGATCTCCCCTCGACTGCGACGCACTGAGCTTTCAGATCCTGCTCTTGCGCTCTTTCGGCTTTTCATACGGTTGAACTTACCCTAGCTTCCGCCTCCAAGGATCTATGGCACAGGGCATTGGTTCATATCTTTTTTCGGCAGACACATTCGCCTTTATCGGCCAGCTGCATTCATTCGACCACCACGAGGACTTCGTGCCTCGATCCACTCGTCCATGCCAACCGAACGCCGATACGTGTCGAACGTTGATTCTGCCGAAGCTTTATGCGGTCGGCTGGTCGGACGACCAGATCAGTGAGCAACGCAGTTTCACGGATGGTCGCATCGTGGTTCACGGCAATCGGGCTGTGCGGAAAAAAGGAAAGCGAGCTGATTACATCCTTCGCAAATCTCAGGATCTCTGGCTGGCTGTCGTTGAAGTGAAGCCTGAAAACGAGTCCGCTGCCACCGGATTGCAGCAGGCCAAGGACTACGCCGAAATTCTCAAACTGAAATTTGCCTACGCCAGCAACGGCCGGGAGATCATCGAATTCGATTTCACCACTGGCTTGGAGCGAACGCGTCCGGAGTTCCCAGCGCCCGAAGAACTTTGGGATCGCCTCAGTGCCTGTGAAGGTCTAGCCGACGAAACGGCAGCGTTGCCTCTTCTCACTCCACCGAACCTCACGACAGGCAAGGAGCCGCGGTATTATCAGCAGATTGCAATCAATCGCGCGGTGCAGGCCATCATCCAAGGAGAGAAGCGCGTTTTTCTCACCATGGCCACCGGCACGGGCAAAACGGTTGTAGCGTTCCAAATCTGCTGGAAGCTCTGGTCTTCACGTTGGAATCGAAGCTTGTCGCCCCATACAGATTCCCTCTCCTCCTCGTCCGAGGAGAGGGCCAGGGAGAGGAGTCGAAAGTTCTACTTTGACGGCGGCCAGGTCGAGATCGCGGCGGACTTGGTTTATGAGCTGGACGCGGACGGAAAACAGCTACGTGTGGTAAAGCTAACGGAATACACCGGTGACAAGGTGCGTTCCATCTGTCCCAGCACGGTTCAACTGCGCGCCGGCTGGTGTGATCCAAAACAACGCGCAGAAATCATCGCTCAACTGGCTGAACTTGGGATTGATTTCAAGACTCTGGCCCTGCAAGCCGGGAAACCTGATGCCGACCCGTTCCACCTGCTCCCTCATCTGGCTTACAACGCTCCGATCTTGACCCGCCGTCCGCGCGCTGACCGGGTGAAGAAGCAACAGGCGGCCATGTTCAACTACCTGCAACCCGAGGCGGGGGAGATTTTGAATGAGCTCCTTGAGAAGTATGCGGCAGATGGAGAATTGCAGTTCGTGCTGCCGGATGTTTTGAAAGTGCCGCCGATCTCGCGGCATGGTTCAGTCGGTGAAATCGTGGAGGTGTTCGGTGGCCCGAATGAACTGCGGATGGCGGTGAATCAACTTCAAACCCTGCTTTACGCTGAATGAACGAAGCAAACTCCCCTTTATCCTTCAGCCTTCAGCTTTCAGCCTTTGGATCATGATGACCCTCCGGCAACTTGCCGCCGAGCCGAAGACGATCCCGACGCGCGCCGGTTGGTATCTCGCCGATCTCGGCGAGGCCAAGGGCAAGTCCGAGCTCTTCACCCGCCAATCGCCTCAAAAGCTCAAGGTCCTGCGCGAGCACGCGCTCATCGAAAGCGCCATTTCATCCAATCGCATTGAAGGTGTCGAGGTAGACCAATCCCGAGTCGCCACGCTTATGTTCGGCAAGCCGGCATTGCGCGACCGCGACGAGGAAGAAGTGCGCGGCTACCGCGACGCGCTGAAACTCATCCATGAATCCGGCGCGAAGCTCCCCGTTTCCGAGGCGACGATACAGCGGCTCCACAAACTGTGCCGGGGCGAAATCTGGGACGCCGGCCGATACAAGCAGAAAGACGGGACATCATCCAGACCTACGCTGATGGGCGGAGCCGGGTCCGTTTCAAATCTGTTCCTGCCAAACAAACGCCGGCAGCGATGGCGGAAATGGTTGAGCTTTGGCAGCGCGGCCTCGTGGAGAAATGGATTCATCCGCTTGCGCTCGTCGCGGCGCTGAACCTGGATTTTCTCTGCATCCACCCGTTTCGCGACGGCAATGGCCGCGTCTCGCGTTTGCTGTTCCTGCTCGGCTGCTACCATTGTGGACTCGAAGTCGGCCGATATATCAGCCTGGAACGAATCATCGAAGAGAACAAAGAGCGCTACTACGAAGTCCTCGAACAAAGCTCGCAACGCTGGCACGACGGCAAACACGATCCCTGGCCTACCATGAATTTCCTGCTCTTCATCCTCACGCAGGCATGCAAGGAATTTGAGCAACGTGTCGGCCACCTCAAGTCCCCGCGGGGCGAAAAGACGGAGGCTGTGCTCGCGGCGATTGACCGGCAGATTGGCACCTTCCGCGTGGCGGACCTGCAGGCCGAAAGTCCTGGCGTCGGTCTGGATTTGATCCGCCGGATTCTCGCCCGGCTGCAAAAAGCCAAAAAAGTCAAAGCCCTTGGCACTGGCCGGAGCGCGAGATGGGAGAAAACTGGAAACTAGGTATTATCCAATCAACTAGGTATTAAACTACGCATTGAAGGAATTTAGCTGACGATGAAATCAAAAAACTCCACTTCAGCCCTCATCGTTCAGCCTTCAGCTTCCCCCGCGTCCTGCCCTCCCAACGCGGCAACGTGAACGAAATCATCGGCACAGACCAAATGGGGATGTGGTGATTCAGCTTCATTCTTTACTGAACTCAACTAAACCAACAACCCCTTGGCAAACTGAATCGCAGGGAAGACTGCTCAACCAACATGAATCCCTGCTGTATTCAGTTTAGCCCGACTTCCGCTATTCGGGCATATGTGAAGGCGTAAGTGGTTCATAATCAAGGAAGGATTCCAAAAGGTCTGCACTACAAGGGCTCACTGGGCGATCTTGCCAGCTGACGTGATCCGAGGTGGCGGCTGCTCGGGCAAAGCGAGCTTCAATTGGTCCAGCAACACTTGAAGCTCTTTCTCCGGCTGCGTATAGCGCGGCAGAATAACGTGGCGACCATCCGTCGTGGGTAGATGAACATCGATCATTTGAACGGCAGCAAATTTTTCCATCACCGATCGAGGTGTCAGTCCCGGCGCAAGTTCGCCGCAGCCATCGCCGTAGCGTTGCATGCAAGCAGTAAGCAAGGAACGCGACGAAAATGTGCGCCTCGATCCGATCGGCTTTCTGATGGTAAACCGGACGCAATGCCAAATCGCCCTTTAGATTCTTGAACGCCTCCTCCACCTGCGTCAGTTGCGTGTAGTATTCCCAGAGCTTGACCGGATCCTCACCCATGAGGTTAGTTCGCAGCAAATAACGTCCCTCGCGGCGACGCACCTGCCGCAGCTTGGCTTTACGCAGCCGCCAGTTGAACGTTTGCTCGTTGATCTCTTCATCCTTGCGCGGAACCCGTATGGCTACCAGGCGCCAGGACCCAGGCCATCGCTGCCGCACAGCACCCAACCGCATCAATAACTAGTCGCGCGTTTGGTGCTTCATCTGACGCAGTTCGGGCAGCTTCTTCCACAATGCCTGGAGCTGGCGCCGTCGCATCGCCCGTTCCTTGTCGATTCGGGAGGCGCTTTGTGCAAACACGTAGCATTCGCCTTCCTGCTGCAATAGCTTGACCGTGATCCCGTCCCGGACCTGATGCCATGGCAACTCTCATTCGTTCGGCTAGTGGGAAATTTCGAAATCCGATCCAATGGGCAGGAGATCCTTTTTGGCCGTGAATACGAGCTGGAATACTCCTCACAGGGCAAGCGGCCGCCTTGCCGTCTTTCGTGACGTGAGTGCAGGTGTAGTACAAATACGGCTGGCCGCACCCCGAAATCATCGAAGAAGCAGTTCGGGCTTCCAACGAAGAGAAGCTGCGGGCTTTAAGACCACTCAAGTCAAAACTCGCTGAGCTTGAAAGGCGTCATCGCGAGCTTTCCGAGGCCGTGAAGAACTGTGTAGAGGCCGTCAAAAAGAAGGGGGCGAACAGCATCACCGACGATTTCATGGCGGAGGCTGATCGTCTGTCAGTAGAAAAGCGATCAATTGAGCTGGAGAAGGGCAAAGTTCAAATCGAGATCAACTACCGCGAGAACGTGGTGGCAGACAAGCAGCGGATCGCTGACGCGCTGCTGCGTTTCGAGACCGTCGTGAAGAACCTCCCCGCCGACGATCAGAAGGACCTTGTTCAGCTGATCGTTCGCGAGATTTCTGTTAAACACTTTGATCCAAGTACCGACGCGGCACCGAAGCAACCGGGCGTTTTCAAGACCCCAATCCGAACTAAATGGTTTTTGGTTAACATGTCGCTTTTTGCAAGTGACTTGATTCCAGACGGTTACGGAAGTGGTGAAATAAGTTCGGATTTGAAACGAATTGGCTCCAGAGGTAGGACTCGAACCTACAACCACACGGTTAACAGCCGCGTGCTCTACCATTGAGCTACTCTGGAACAATGTCTCTGCTGAAGCGTTTCGTCCTCAGCAAGGGACGCGCAATTTACAAATCGACCCACCCATCGTCAAACGATTTGTCCTTTTTACGCGGACATTCTCGGCGTCCGACAAAATCCAGCCGACAGCATGTCAAAGACTGCTTACTGCGCTTGCTGCGGGAGCGCCTCGAAGTCGAACTTCCAGTGGTTCGCGAGCGCGCGTGCCTCGGCGGTCGTGATGTGAATCACCGAGCCGTGTTTCGGGGAAGAAAAGTTCGTGGTCTTCATAACGCCTTCATTGAAACGGCCCAGATGCTTGAAGGTTTTGAAATCCGTCGTTTCGCTGAATCCCATGTTGCTGGGCCGCACGCCGAACACGTCGTACATCAGGACGTAAGTCTCCGTCCCGAGGCGCCGCCACACGTTGGGGGCTTCGCGGCCGACACGCTCGGGATCGTAAACAGCTGGGTCGTAAACATAGTCGCGGTTGATTTTGCCGGACACCGCCTGCTTGATCCCGCCGCCCGCTCCCTGCGCCACGTAGAACATGTGGTAATTGCTGCCCACCCGCGTGATGTCCGCATCGAGAATCTGGTTGGAGCCCGGATACTTGAAGAGTTCCTGCGGCACGGTTTCGAGCTTTGTGAACGCGTCGTCCGCGTAAGAGTAGTAAAGCTTCGTGGGACCGCGGCTGAGCCGCATCGTGAAGTAAACCATGAGGCGGCCCTTTTCCGCATCGTAGATGGTTTCCGGCGCCCAGAAGCATCCCACGTCGCGGGTTTCTTCAAACGCCTTGTCGATGCGGAAAATCGAATGACTCCACTGAATCAGGTTGGTCGAGCGCATCATCACAATCGCGCGGTTGTTGCCCCAATCGTAGAGTTCAGCGGGCCTCTCCCATTCGTTTGTCCTGAACCCCGCGCGCCTGCCGAAAATGTGGAGATCTGTCATCGCCAGGTAAAACGAGCCGTCATCGCGGTGCACGATGTGCGGGTCGCGGATTCCCTTCTGCTCGGCCAGTTGGGTTCCGCCCATGATGGGTTTGCCGCCGTTGACGTCCTCAAAGGTGTAACCGTCGCGGCTCAGCGCGAAGTAAAGACTATGCGTGTCGTCCTTGAAGTAAGCGAACAGGTACGCCGCGTCTTTGTCCTGGACTGGTTCGGCCTGTGCCGCCTGTTCTCCGACCGCCAAAAGCGCAACCAATGAGGCAGCCAACAGCGGTCGACACCATTGTGGGAAGAGGAATGTAGTCATGTGTAGCACGTGGTCATGTTAAGTCGGAGCGTCTGGGGCGCTGCTTCCGGAATTTCTCACAGCATGAATCGCCGTCTCGAGCCCGGCACCGAGCCGCGTGGTGCGGTTCATCGCTTCGTTCATCTTTCAGGGCGTTGAACCACCCTCAATTTTCCATCCGCAGCTGCCGCGGGCGCGGAAATACGATTCAATCCCGCAAAGCCATTTGTAATGTCGAGGAGCTTGCCTGACAACTCCTGGCAAAGCCATCGACTTCGTCCAACAAATACAAGCTCCTTTCCCCACACCATAGCGGACCGCTCTCATCGAACGGATTTTAGCGAGCCGAGGTGGCGATGGTGCGGCTGATTCCCCCGATGCCCTCAGCATTTGTGCGGCCGTTGCGTGAGGCACGCCACATCGAATGGTCAAAAATGCCATGACAACATCCCAAGTGGCAATGGTATTGGCGCTGGCAATCATCTGCGTTGCCTGGATTGTTTCCTGGTTCAGGGGACATCGCGCCCGGCACATTCAACACGTCTTCGGATCCCTGTGCGTGCAGACGCTGGCTGCTGTTTTTCTTTCGCGTTCCTCAGATCACCTGCTTCTGTCGATTGCTTTTGCAGCGGTCATCCTGGGGGCGATTGGCTGGATGATTTGGAATGGTTCCCCTCGTATACAAGCCCGCTGATAAGTCACCATCGCCACTGCGAGGCGGCCCCGCGATGGCGCTCGAAGTTTGACCCACCTGCAGGGCGCGTTTCTGCTCTGCGGAGCCGCCATGCCGCAAGGCGTGGGAAACACGCGAGCACGTTAAGCAACCTGCGATACATCGGATTGTGAGCGGAACTGGTTTCGGTCCCGGCAAAAATTTGCGCATCCGCTGCCGTGTGCTGGGCAAGCGTTGCGCACCGCAGGCTCGTCCGCAGACCGGGGTCCCCTCGCAAAAGGTTTAATTTTTTGAGTGGTCCCGGTTGTGCTGATGTCAAAGCCTCAGATTCAGCACCGCGGCAACGATGCGATATTGAGTTATTACGATAGGTGTGGAACATGAACACCGTGGATCCAATTTTTAGCGATGCAGCCCGTGGCGACGGGTCGAGCGGCGTGGAGTCCATTTTGGATTACCTGCACGACGCGGCCGGGTTTGCCATTGGAATCAAGCCCAATGTGCCGTTGGAGCGCGCCCTCGGACGGGGAGCCTTGATGCCGCAGAATGAGGAGGACGCTCTCGGTCAATTAAAGGAAGCTGTCGCGGAGATCGGCTGCACGGTTGTGCGGCGCGGGCAGTCGCTGACCATCGTCACAGATCAGGACGCGAAGAAGCAGTTCCTTCCCTTGCCGCAGGTCCCTAGTGGCGGAAATTTAAGTATTCGAAGCTAGCCGATGAGTGCTGGCAATGGCCGGGCTCTCCGCGGACGGTTCGGATCCAACCCGCGCAATGGCAGCACATGCCTCCTGCAGAAACCGTTCCGCCGTGGCGCGGGCTTGCTCAAGAGTCACCGCGCTGTAATGCGCGTCTTCGCGATCGGAATGATCAAAGCCCAGCCCGTATAGTTCATCCAAAGCGCTCGTCATCGCGACGTTTCCGAGATCCTGCCGCGAAATCTTTTTCTGTCCTATCACCTTCGCCTTTGCACGATTCAGTTCAGCCTCGGTGAGCCCGGATTCGCGCAGCAAAGCGGCTTCACGAAACAGCTCCTTCTCCACCAGCTCAACCTTCTCCGGCATCGTCCCGACATAGAACGAAAAATATCCGGGAACGATCCCTGGAAAATGCTGGGCTCCCACGTAATATGCCAGGCCGAGTTCGTCGCGGATGCGAAGGAACAGCCGGGAACCGAGGTCGCTGCAGGTTTCCTGAATCAGGTCCAGGGCATAGCGCTCAGGGGAATTGAGCGTCGTGCCGGGAAATCCAATGACGAGGACGGATTGCTTTTTGTCGCGGACTTCAGTGACTCGCGCCATCCCACGCGGAGCAAAGCCGCTGCCGCCTTCGATCTTCTCAAACGGCATCGCCTCACTGCTGGGCTTCCACGAACCAAACGCTTTTTCGATGGCACTCCGCGCTTCGTCAGGATTGATGTCGCCGAACACGGCGAGCACGCAATTGTTGGGCACCGTGAAGCGGCGATGACAATCCTGCAGGTGCTTCACCTGAACCGCTCCAACACTCGCCTCCGTCCCCAACGGATCCAATCCATAGCGCTCATCGCCGAACAGCGTGCGCCTCATGGCGACGCTCGCGCTCTTGAGCAGATGATCCTTTTGCGCCTGAATGTTAGCGAGCTGCACTTCGCGTTCGCGTTCCAGTGCGTCCCCAGGGAACGTTGGGTTGAGCAGCACATCAGCAACGAGTTCCAGTCCCAGGTTGAAATCAGTGCTCATGACCTCGGCGTTGACTCCAAAACTGTTGTTCCCGCCGTAGCTGTCGATGTGACCGCCCACGGATTCGATCTCGCTCGAAATTTCATCGGCGCTGCGGCCCCTCGTGCCCTTGAGCAGCAGTTTGCTCATCAGTTGTGTGACACCGTTGGTATCCCGAGTTTCCGTGAGAACCCCGCCCTGGAAGACCGCGCGGAATTCGACAAATGGCAAACGATGATCCTCCTTGAACAACACGCGAAGGCCGTTCGAGAGCTCGAATTTTTGGATCGGATGATCCGCCGTCTCGCTCGACGCCGAAGCCGCTGTCGTTGCGCAGCCTTCGGGCAGGAGCGCGAATAACGTGCGATTCTCGGCTGTAAGGTATTGTTTGGCGACACGCTGAAGGTCAGCAGGGGTGATGCGCTTGACCGCTTCGAGGTAGCGCGCCGAAAAATTAAGGTCGTTTGCCGCAAGCCAGCTTCCGCCGAGATCCTGCGCCTGGCCCTGCATTGTTTTTCGCGATGCAAGGGTTCCCGATATGAACTGCTTCACTGCCTTGCTGAGTTCCTCGGAACTCACTGGTGCCGATTTCATCTTTTCGACTTCCGCCAGCATCGCATCGCGTGCTGCTTCGAATTTGTCGCCATCGGCAACGGCGCTCATGCCAAAAAGTCCGGCGCTGCCGGGGCTGTAAGTCCAGGCATCCACGTGATGCACCACGCCAAGTTGCTCGCGAACGGTTCGATAAAGGCGCGCGCTGCGGCCGCTGCCGAGCAGGACCGCGAGCACGTCCAGAATGGGCACGTCGGGATGTCTTAACTCGGGGATGTGCCACGCAACATGAAAATGTCCGAGCTCGATCGCCGCTTCCTCCACGATCTCGCGCGCGGCGGTCTGGTGGGGTTCCGCTGGAAGCACTGCAGGCGCAAGCGGACGCGCCTTGGATTGGGCGTAAGCCTGTTCGATTTGCGCCACGACCTCCTGCTTGCGGACGTCGCCCACGACGACGTAGAACACGTTGTTCGCCGCGTATTTTTCGTGATAGTAAGCGCGAATGTCTTCGGCCTTCACCTCGTTGAAGATGTCGGGATACCCAATGATCGTAAAACGATACGGACTGCGCGTGAAAGCGGTCTCGAAAAGGCGGCGGCTTGAGCGGCGGCCGGGATCGTCGTAGCCCATGTCCATCTCGCGACGGATCACGTCCATCTCTTTCGCAAGTTCATCCGGCGGCAGGGCCGCGTTCTGCATGATATCGCACAGGATGTCGATCGCGACCCGCGCGCCTGTGTTGGGAACATCGATGTGATACACCGTGCGGTCGAAGCTGGTATAGGCGTTCATGTAACCGCCCGCCTCCTGGACTTCCTGGTCGATGCGGCTGCCGGGACGCGTGGAAGTGCCCTTGAAAAGCATGTGTTCGAGCACGTGCGACAGGCCCGCGCCGAGCCAGCGGCCTTCATGAATGCTGCCGGCCATGCACCAGGCCTGCGCAGAGACCACGGGCGCGCTGTGATCTTCGCGGACAATGATGGTTAGTCCGTTCTTGAGCGTTGTGACGGAAACGTCGGGGGGAATTGCGGGAAGCGATGGTGCGTTGTTCAAAGTCTTGCCTGAGGGGTGAAGGGAGGCGGGAGGCGGGCCTAGCGGTTCGGCTGCGTGTCCGCGGGGCTGGCGGCTGCGCCGCGGTTGTTCAGCTTGTGCGATGGAAGAAATGGTTTCTCAAAGGCTTCAAAGAAATCGTAGCCGTTCTGGAAGTCATCGCGGCTGTCTTTCTCGGTCTTCGCGAGGAGGCCCGCTTCGACCATGTTGAAGACGATCTCGCCGAAATCCTGGCAATTGCGAATGCCCCATTCGGCCAGGACCGTCGATGTCATCGGGCCGAACTGCGAGAGCGCGTATTCGCGGATGCCGCCGAGGAGTTCCTGTCCGCTGACGTGGCGCAGGTTGCCGCGGTTTTCCTTCACGATCGCTTTTTGTGTATGATCGAGGGCCTCGCGAACGAACAGATATCCATCCCGTTGATAGCGGGAGTCCTTGGTGAGGATCAGGTCCAATCCGTCTTCGAATGTCGGTTCGTGCATCAATTCTTGGGGTGAATGCCGCTCGGCGGCGTCAGGGTCTGCGCTGTGTCTGCGGGATGCGAAGTGCGATAGGTTTTGACCGCCCAGCCAACCAGCAGGAACGCGCAGACCAGGCAGAGCACCAGTTGTTCCTGCCGGGTCAAGCGATTCACGCCCGGGAATATAGTGCAATGGAGGGATTGCACAATCAGAGAAGCAGGCGCACGGCGAGGTGGCGAGGTCTTGCATGCCGGGAGCCTTGAGGCCGCCTGGGCGTTAATCGTCCGCGCGTCGTAAACATTGCCGGCGGGTTCCTCAGCCCAAACGCGGAAAGGGTCCGAAGCTGCGCGCGGGTTCATCGAATTTGCTCTGAAACTTAAAAACCCGTCAATCTAGGGCAGAAAGAATCGACGAACCTGGACCTGCGCCTCGGCATCCAAAGCTGACACGGCCTTCGAGCCACGCGACTCGCTCAATCGGCCCGGCAAAGTCGGGCCCCACAGTTCGATTGTATTGGAAAGGTCCTCGGGCCAGCCTATAGAGATCACTGCAAATCTAACTGTCGCTGAAGCTAGTTCTCGGAGCGGCTCGACATGCTGACAGGGACTCGGTGGGAAAGCACCAGGCTCATCACGTCCAGTGCGATGGGGGGTGGATCCTCCTGGCCGTCCTCGCGGTAATACCAAACCTCCCCACCTCGTTCCGCCAGCCTTGCCAAGCGAGCATCCAAATCTGCAAATGAGCTATTCGTACCGTCCACGAACAATGCCCCGGATTTCGACATTGTGATCTTGAGTAAGGGTCTGGACTGAGGACCCAACACCGCCTCCTCAGGCTCTCTTGCGCAGCCGCAAACGCACAGCATCCAACTGAGAACGGTGATTAACCTAATGCACATATGGTCCACGAGCCAGGGTCGTTGCCAATGTAGTCTTGGCGCTAATCGGTCGGAGTTATCCATAGTCTTTTCCTTTTTGAATGAACCTTCCGAGGGCTTTGGTTGCGGGCGATGCTGAATCTCGCGGCGAAAAGTTTCAAGCGCTTTGCTGCAACCTGGGAAGGCGTTGCGCGCCAGTCATATCAACCGCCGCCTGTGTTCACTTTCATCCGGCCGATTGATCTGCTCCGCGTCGCGGCGCGCCCATCGAAAAGCGAACATCAGCGACACGAGCCAAATGAGGCAGACGAGGGCTGAGCGCGCGTAAAACTCCGCTCCCCTCCATCGAATGACCAACTCCTGTCCGCTGGCGCGAATCCAATCAGGGCTGATCAGGTGAAACGGGAAATGGGAGCGAATCATATCAGCATCGACACCGGGTCCCTGAAGGACCATCGGCCAGCGCATCGTGCTCCATGCAAGCTGAGCGTAAACGGCGCAGGCGCTAAGCAGCAGCGTTGCAATCATAAACTTGAGCGCCTTCATACAGCTAAGGACATAGTTTCCGGCCAACTCTCAAGAAACGTGGGCGATCATCCGCTGCAAATTCGATGTTGGAAAACCCGCATCTTGGAAACTGCAGGGCGGCGGAGGTCGGTGCAATAGCAGCGTTGTGCGTTTGATGCTCAATTGCGCGCGTGCGTCGCTGAGAGCCAAATGATGATGCTGGTCAAAATCATCAGGCCGCCGACGATGAAACCCGGACCGAGCCTCGCCTCGAAGTGCCCAGCGCCGACGACTAAGCGGCTGCCGAATGGCAACAGGCCCGCTCCAAGAACGGCCAGCGAGATCGCGCAGACTTTGTAATATTGGTGAACAAAACCAATCCCGACACCAAGGATGTATCCCGCAGCTTCCCAAGCCGTCATGTTCTGCTCGTTCGTGTCCATATTAAAAATGGTGAAACGCCCAACAATCCAGCTCAGGACCGTTCCGCGGGAGGGAGGTTTTGCAATGAAACGCGGTGGGGTTCGGGTCCAGTGCAGCGCACGCTCGCACTAAGCCGCTGCGCAGCGGCGGGAGGATAGCGTTTCCGTCCATGCGTTTAATGTTCCTTTGGCTGGGCTGGAGCATAATCCTGGTGCATGAATCTTTTCAATCCTTCATTCACCAATGCCACCCACTTCGACTGTCACCGAAGCATGGTTTTGGAGCTTTGCGTCTCACGCAAGATTCAAGCTCATCAAACGGCCGTAGCCGGGTTTTTTCCCTGTTTCTGGCCCACAAGGTGTCACCGATTCCAGCAATACCCAGCTGCCTGCTACGGCGTTGTGCCGTTGCGCCGCCATCACCTTGCCACCGCGAAACGCATCCGACCGCCAGATCGCTTACAGCCTAAAAACCTGCCTCATAATCGCATGTAAGCCGAAAAAGCAAGCTCCTGGATTCCGTAACCACATGGGAGCGAATTGCTTGTCTAGGCGACAGTCGAGGGAACGATGAACGGCCGTCGCGGTCGATCCCGCGCCGGCGCAGCCTCTCCGATTCTATCGTGTCTTCGTGAACTATGAGTAGGAGTTCGCTGATCTGCCCAGGTTCGACTGGCGACTCGGCTCGATCACGAATTATGGCAGAGCGCTGAAGAGGCTACGCGATGCCGCGAACTGGCCGAATTCTTCAAATCGGTTTAACCAATCCCTTGGTCCTTTAGTCTTTTCGTCCTTTGGTCCCCAGATGTTGCCCTTTCCAACTGTCGCCGAAACAAGCTTGCGACCCCACACATCCCGCAGCGCGTCGAATCGTTGAATTCCTTGGCACTCGGATTGTTATTACTCCCAAAATGGTTGGATATCGTCCCAGGCGAGTTGCCAGCCATTGCCGTAGGTGCCGGAATACGCGCGCCAAAGACGAGGTTGGCTCGGATCGGGCAGAGTGTTCGGAGGTGGCGGGGGCGGGGGTGTGCCGCGACCAAAGACATGCACCTGTGCGCCGTCTCCGGTGCACACAACAGCCGGGCCGGAACTGAATACCCCACTGCCGATCGCCTTCCATTCGGCCGCCGCGTAAGGCCCGCCAAGGCTGACGAGCGCGGTGTGCCAATAGCGGTTATCCATTCCGCGGCCGCCCACGTGGACGACGTTGCCATCAGCAGAAGCGGCCGCAGCGGGGGCCGAGCTGAACGTTCCCGAATGCATGGCCGCCCATCCCGTCCAGTTCGTTCCGGCGTTCGACGAATAATTCCACCAGATTCGATTGTCCGTTCCCCGGCCAAATACGAAAACCTTCTGGCCATCACCGGAACATGCGGCTGCCGGTGCCGAGTTGAATGCGCCGAAGGGGATCGTCGAAAAGGGAGTCCAATGACTGGCGCCGCTGACGAGTCGCGTATGCCGGTAGCTTCCGTCCTGATGCCGGGCCACCACATGCAACAATTGTGCGTTGGCCGAGCCTGCGACGGCGGGAGCGGAAGCGAATTCCAAAGTGACGATGCCGCCTGAATGCGACAACGGCGACCAACTGCTGAAGTTCGTGCCACCGTTCAAAGAGCGCGCCCGCCAGATTTTCTTGTCCATGCCGCGTGCGAAGAGATCAATCGTGCTGCCCGCGATGGAAACCGTCGCTGCCGGGCTGGAGCGAAAGATACCGGAGGCGAGCGCCGGGTCATACCCGAAGAACCAGGTGTTGCCCGCGTTCGGTGAATGGATGCGCTCCAGGGATCCTGGCAATTTCCGATCGAAGACGGAGAAGATATCCAGACGATTGCCAGAGTCATCCATCACGGCGGCACAGCGAGCAGGGTCGAGATCGGCATTGAAGATGTACGGGAGCAGTTGAACGGACGGAAAGTTGGACGGAACATCCGGTGTTCGCACCTGGGTCATACTTGCAGTGAGACCGAACCAGACGGCTTCGGCATCGTGCCATTCGGGAGGATCGTCATCGCCCCATCCCATGTTGCACTTGAACCAGCGGGTCAGCTCAACCTGCTCGCAATCTTCGTAGCGTTCGACGCGCTTGTATCCGTATGCAAGCGCGTAGTGCGGGGTAATCCCGCTCCAGATTCCGACGACCCCTGGACGATTATTCTTGATGCCATTTGCCACCGCCTTGCCGCCCTCCTCCCAATCGGTCCCGCCGACCAAAAAGAAATCGTTCCAGTGTGCCTCTGCATGGCATTCCACAAAGTAAGGTCCAAATTCATTCATGGGCGCCGGCCAGGGAAAACCGCCGAGCGAGTTGGCTACGCGAAAGATGTATTCGTAAAATGCAGAGGCCATTTGATCCGGGGCCGTGGCGCCCTGGCCACTCACGCAAAACGTGTTGCACAATCCGTGCAGATCATCGTACACGGCGCGAACGAGGGATTCATTCTCCCACGATGTTTTCGGAGCATCGCTGTTCTTAAGCGAATCCGGGTTGAACCGAAAGACGGCGGCATTTCCGCGGCCGGAGTTAAGTTTGTAAAACGCGCTCGGCACGCCGTTGACGTCCCACCAGCCGAGGAGCATGGCGAGAGCGGTTGGGCCGCATCCGACTGACGGACACCACTTGTTGTTGTCTTTGAGTTGATGAAACAGTCGTTGATCGCCATCCCAGCCTGTCCCGGCGTACCACGTATCCGTGTCCAAACTGGGACATCCGGCCGCGGCGCCAAACGCAGCGGGCGTCGCTGACGTGACAACGAGTGTGTAATTCTGCGCGGCGCCGGCGGCGGTGACTACGCGCACGATCGCACTGCCCTCGGCGAGACCGGTTGCGGAAAATCCGCCGCTGCCGGCCAGCAACTGTAATTGCGCGATGGGTGGCTCGCCGTCTTCAGACAATAGGCTGACCCGTTTTAGAGGTGTGCTTTGAAGGAAGACCGTCGATTCCCCTTCGCCAACACTCAGGCGCGGCAACCGTCCGCCCCGCAGCAGACTCCAGCGGCCGCTGGCGATCTGACTCCGATTCAACCGATAACTGGCGACCAAGGGATTGGTGAGGAAATTTTGTTTCATGGCCGGGTACAGATAGAGCGGAGCCGGTTCGAGCGGAGGGAGCGCAGTCAGCACTTTTTGGCCGGTAGTCGAGTCAAAGGAGAAGTGACCGCTCAAATCCGGGCGCGGCGAATTGTCCGCGAGGGCGCCGGGAGGCGTTCCATATTGCCCCAACAAGTGACCCCCGGCGTCTTCAACCGACCAATACACTGCGTTGAACCGCAGGATTTTTGCGGGCGCCCCCGAACCGACGCGTTTGAGCACGCGCTCGGTTTTGGTTGAACCGCGGGTGGCAAATTCCACGATCGGTGCGTCGTTGTCTGTCAGGGAGATCAAAATGTAACCCTTGGACGGGCCGTTTGGCTGTCCGTTCGGCACCACCTTGAGCTCCGCGTAGGCGGGTTGTGTGCCATTCGCATGCAAGGGATCGAACACCAGCGTGGCGGCAGGGGCGAGATCGACGTCGCTCCAGTCTGCCGCGTCACTTCCGGGCGGTGTCCCGGAATCCGGACCAAAGATCTGCAAATACTGGCGCGCGGCCGCAACGGTCTGTGTGGGGAGATTCGAAATCGGAATGCCATTTGTTCCGGGTAGGGGAATGAGCACCGGCGAATAGATGCTTCGCGCAAACCTGTAGAATCGATTGCCATTCGCGCCATCAGCGTCAAAGAACCGCAAGTCGCCAAACTCATCCGCCTGAATCTCACCCAGCCACTCCCAGCCGAGCGGGTCGGTGAGATCGTCGGTTGCTTCGACATTGTAGCGCTCGGCGGCCCGGGTAGAGGAGAGAAGGTTGAACCCGGTTTGGCCCCCCTCAAATTCAGGTTGCAGGGATGTGAGCAGAACCGGAGGCGTGGGCGGCAGTTCCACTCCGACGCGCGTCAAGGTGACGTCATTGCCATCGCCGCCCTGATAACTGATGCGGTATTTCACGCCGTCCGCCGAAATCGCGGCGCCCTCGGGAAGACCCGCGAAGTAGCCGTAAACCGGGTCGGTGTTGTCATTGGAAATCAGCGGGAACTCGGTCCCGGCGGCGGGGGTAAAACTCACGCTGATATCCAGAACGGGCTGCTGCAAGGCGACACTGCCAATGACGTTGACGCGGCTGTAGATCGAGTGGGATTGAAGCCGCGCGTGGAAGCGTGTTGAACCTGAGAGATTCAATCCGGCGCTTGTGAGCGGATCGCTCAACCCCAGGAGGTGTGAGCCGGGCGCAAAGACACCATCGATCATGACCACCGGACCCACCGCCGGCACAGGAGCTCCGACGACTCCGGGCGTTCGCGTCCCGCCAACCAGGGCCGAGCCCGGCACACGGATCCAGGTGAACGGGGCTGAGCGGTTGAAATAGAGCTCGCCTGCTTCCACATACGTCGCTCCGGAATAAGTGCTCACCGCCCCTGCTCCCGGGATCAAGCTGTAGTTCAGGCTCAACACCCCCTGACCGCGTTTGAGGATCGTTCCACCAGCGCCATGAATTGGGCCAGAGAATGCGCGGCTCGTGCCTGTGGGTTGGTCGAGGATCAACAAGCCATTGCCCAGCTGTAGGACGCCGGTGCCCGAGACTGCTCCCAACGATTCATGATTTCCGTTGAGATCGAACGCCGGCAGCGCGGCGAGGCCCGATGCATGCATGACGACTTCAGCGGTATCGGGAATCTGGTTTGAAGACGTGATTTGCACCGTGGCCGCGGGATGGATTTCGACATTCCCGCCGACCGCGTTAATTCCAGCGGGCTTGGCGAAAATCGTGACGCCGCCGGTGGCGAAGAATTGGGGGATTGTGTTTGAGTTCAGACCTTCCAACCGGAGGGTGCCGGTTCCAGACTTGGTGATCGATCCCGGTCCGAGGATTGCGCTTTGAATCCGGAACTCAGCCGTTCCGTTTATCGCCAGGTTGGCGATGCCGTTTTCGACTTTAAGCACCAGCGAAGAGAGGACGAGGTTGTTGGAGCCCGAACACGTGAGTGTTGCGCCAGCGGCAAGCGTGAGCTGGGCTTGCTCGGTGAGAGCGCTCAATCGATAGCCGTGACCGGACAGCGTGAGGCTCGTCACAACCAGACCGGGAATGTCGTTAATGGCATCCTGAGTTGCCGGCGTATCGGGAGGAAAGATCAGAATGAGATCCGTCTCGCCGGACAACGGCGGAGAAGTTGTCCAATTGGCCGGGTTGCTCCAAAAATCGTCACGACCATTTCCGGACCAGGTATGGATTCCCGCCATTAGTGACAAGGAAAACCATAGTGAGCCTGACAATACGGCAATTTGAAACAGACGCATGGTATTCATACATCTGGAAAAGAGGAAATTGGGTGACGAACATTACAGGAAAAATTCGGCCCAGCTTGACCCGAGTTTTACGGTGCGACAGGATCTCCGGGTTGCCGCGATTGAGATTGGTTCGTGCTTCCGATGGCCCGAGGAGGGGCATCGTGGGAGCGAAAGAAGGCTTCTGGGCTTTGCCTGAAAATTGACGGTGAGTCTCCCTGCTTGCTTGACGCCGTCGATCGCCCGGCCTGTCGACAGGCTCTCAGCGTTGGCTCTCACGCCTTGCTCATTTTCTCGGCTGTCATTGCTTCGACAGCGATAGCATCTCAGTGACGAGCACCAATAATTCGGGCTCAAGTATCATATCGACGCTGTCTTCCGGGTAATTTTCAAATTGATCGCCGGGATGCAGCATCGCCCCGCTCTCAATCAGCCCATCCCAGATTCCGCGCTTGTCCTCGAGCGACCAGCGCGTCAATCGCCTCCGAATTACTTCCTCCAGCATGGCGAGGAGTCGCCCATCGCACCATCCGTTGATCGCAAATTCACGCCGGATCTGCGCAATGACACGGAACTGAGTTCCCGGCAACATAATATGCGCTGCGTCCTGGAGCACCTGAGCCGCGGCATCTTCGTGGTTCATCGGTAGTGGTGTCATTGCCGCACGACACGGGTTGAGCCACCGGGATTCATCGGGTGCACCGCACTCGCGCCTGCAGCCACACTGGGCATCATTTCGGAATCTTTGTCTCATCGACTCCGGCGCTGCGCAATGTTGAAATAAAAGCCGAACGTGGAATCGAGAAATACCCGTCATAGACGAACTCGTATTGATCCTCGTGATGGCCGGGCTGCAGCCAAACCTCGGCCCTGCGCCCGCCGCTATAGTGCAGGACAAATTGGCCTGCAGGTGTGCAGTCGTGGGCCCGCACCGCCTTGCCTGCGGTCAACACAGTCATTATCCCGCTGACATTTGTGAGAAGCGCAATCCGCTCGCCCCAAACAATATATTCTATGGATTCAGGCAGTCTGGAATCGAACTGAGGTGAACGAACGGGTCGCGAGGTAAACAAAGTGAATACCGCCACGACCACCACTATTACGAGAATCCTTGTGCGAATTTTCGGAGTCATGGTCGAACGAAACTGAAACGGATCGCCGAGTCAACGGCGAAAGAGTTGCATGACCACGAAAAACACGAATCACACGAAACATCCCGCTCCTCTCTCTGCTACCTCTGCTTGCTCCTGTTCAATGCCGGTTTCCGCTGCCGACCTTCGCGGCCTTTCCATGAACCTTGCTCAGGGTTCAGGGGTCACCATAAAAGAACCAAGGCTCCTCCTCGCCGCAGCCTCTCCTTCACTCCGAGTAAAGTGAGAAGATGGAACACGGACAGGCAAACGGGTTTGCGCGAATTATGCCAAGTGGCGGGAATTAGACCGCAATATTCACGAGCTTCTTCGGAACCACGATGACTTTCCGGATCGTTTTGCCCGCGAGGAACGGCTGGACTTTTTCGGACGCCTTGGCCGCAGCTTCGAGAGTGGCGTTGTCGGCATTTGCAGCGACACGAATTACATCACGCAGCTTGCCATTCACCTGCACGGCAATTTCCAGGATATCTTCGACCAGCAACGCGGGATCGAACTTTGGCCACGGCGCATACGGCAGCGACGGCCGAGTTTCGCCGCGATTGGTGTTCAGCAGGGACCACAACTCCTCAGCGAGATGCGGCGCGAACGGATGCAGGAGCACCAGGAAATCACGCATCACCGATGCAGGACGCGTCTCCCACTTGATTGCCTCATTGCTGAAAATCATCATCGCCGAAATGGCGGTATTGAATCCCAGGTTGTCGAGGTCCTCAGTGACCTTGCGAACGCACGCGTGGAGCACCTTGGATTGCGCGGCTGTGGGGGTGACGTCCCGGACCGCGGCATGCAATTTGATCCGATCAAGCAATTGTGTATCGCCCGGTTGCGCGGTGGTTTCGGCCTGCTCGAATTCGACTTCGCTTTGTTCATCGACGAAGAGCCGCCACACGCGTCCGAGGAAGCGGTAAACGCCTTCGACGCCCTTGGTGTTCCACGGCTTGCTGTCCTGCAGCGGGCCCATGAACATTTCGTAAAGGCGAAAGGCGTCGGCGCCGTATTCCACGAGAATGTCGTCGGGATTCACGACGTTGCCGCGCGACTTTGACATTTTCTGCCCATCTTCGCCGAGGATCAGGCCCTGGTTGACCAGCTTGAAGAACGGTTCAGGCGTGGAGACATGGCCGAGATCGAAGAGCACCTTGTGCCAGAAGCGCGCATAAAGCAGGTGCAACACGGCGTGCTCCGTGCCTCCCACATACAAGTCGACACCGGGTGTAGAGGTATTCTGAACGGCAGCGGAGGACGCTGGCTTTTCCGGCGTTGAATCCGGGACGTTCGAGTTAGCGCTCGAGTCGCTGCCCATCCAATATCGTTCCGCCTCGCGGCTCACGAACGAAGTCGCATTCTGCGCGTCGAGGTATCGCAGATAATACCAGCACGATCCCGCCCATTGCGGCATGGTATTGGTTTCGCGGGTGGAGCCGTCGGGCAGGCTCACCCAATCCGCCGCGCGGGCGAGGGGCGGCTGGCCATCCGACGTGGGTTTGTAGTCGTCGAGTTTGGGAGGCAGGATCGGCAAGGCTGATTCGGGAAGCGCTTCGTGATAGCTTTGGCCGCCGGCATCTTTCTTCCAAACGATCGGAAACGGTTCTCCCCAGTAACGCTGGCGGCTGAACAGCCAGTCGCGCAGTTTGTAGTTGATGGTTTTCTTCCCGAGACCCTGGGATCCAAGCCACGACGTGATCCTGCGCTTGGCTTCGGCTGTGGGCAGTCCATTGAGCGAGATCTGCGCGCCCGCCGAATTTACAGCGGTGCCTTCATCGGTGTAGCCCTGCCATTGCGCGTTTGGATCAGCGGGTTGAACGACCTGCACAATCGGCAGGTTGAACTTTGTCGCAAACTCAAAATCCCGCGTGTCGTGCGCGGGCACTGCCATGATCGCGCCCGTGCCGTAGCTGGCGAGGACGTAATCCGCGATCCAGATCGGGATCTTTTCCCCATTCACCGGGTTGATGGCAAACGCGCCCGTGAAGACTCCGGTTTTTTCCTTGGCGAGCTCCGTGCGTTCGAGGTCACTCCGCGATGCCGCGAACTCCTGGTATTCTGCCACTGCAGCTCGCTGCTCCGCGGTGGTGATCGCCGCGACAATCTTGTGCTCGGGCGAAAGGACCATGTAAGTCGCGCCAAACAGGGTGTCGGGGCGCGTGGTGAAGACCTCGATGGAACTCTGCGGCGCATTGGATCCTTGAGGAACCGAAACAGTGAAGGTGACGGTGGCTCCTTCGCTGCGGCCTATCCAGTTCCGCTGCATTTCCTTCAGGGAATGGCTCCATTCGATCGTGTCGAGATCGGAAAGGAGGCGTTCGGCGTAGGCGGTGATTCGCAGCATCCATTGGCGCATTGGTTTTCGAACGACGGGGAAACCCCCGACCTCGCTCTTGCCGTCGATGACTTCTTCATTGGCCAGAACCGTACCGAGTTCAGGGCACCAATTCACAGGCGCTTCGCTGACGAAAGCCAGGCGTTTGGAATCGCGGAACGCGCGCTTCGCCGATTCCGTGGTGCAATCCTGCGGATACTTCAGAGTATCGATGGATTCGGCGCGATTTGTTTCAGGGTTGAACCATGCGTTGTAAAGCTTCAGGAAGATCCATTGGGTCCACTTGAAGTAACCGGGATTAGTCGTATCGACTTCGCGCGACCAATCGTAGCTAAACCCCAGGCTTTTGATCTGGCGTTTGAAGTTGGCGATGTTGGCCTCAGTGGTGACCCGCGGATGCTGGCCTGTCTTGATGGCATATTGCTCCGCAGGCAGGCCGAATGCATCCCATCCCATCGGGTGCAGAACGTTGAAGCCTTGGGAGCGGCGATATCGCGCCAGGATGTCCGTTGCCGTGTAGCCTTCGGGATGTCCTACATGGAGGCCTGCGCCGGAGGGGTAGGGGAACATGTCGAGAATGTAGAACTTTCGCGGAAGCTGGCTGGTTTCCGCGGCGCCGGACTTGATCCCATGCCGCAGGGCGAAGGGATGATCGGCGGGGACGGCGTCGCCGGGGCTGAATGCGCGAAACGAGTGGTTTTGATCCCAGGCGTGCTGCCATTTGGGTTCAATCAAGTGAAATGGATATTGTCTGCGGCTGCTGGCCATAGAGCGCGTGATCATTGCGGAAAGAGGTTTGGGAAACAACTTTGAATCTGGTGCAGTTGTAGCGTCAGGCATCGCTGCGTGACGCAGAGGGCGGCATCTTGCCGCCCGAACGAAAGCGTAAAGTGCGAAACCGCTGAAATCTTTTTGGTGCTCTCGAGGGCGGAGTTGCCCGCTCGTTCGCGGGCTGAGGGCCGGCTCTACGGCAGGCAGGGATGTCGGCAGCTAAAGTATTGTTCATCGCAAACATGCCCGTCGGAGGACGGATAAGCGGCTTTGATCCGAATTCGGTCTTTTTGAACGGCTGATTCATCTGGATCGAGCGGGTGACAGTCCAGAGGGATGAGGATAGAAAATGACTAGACATTTTTTACCCCCTGCCGCAGGCTTGCTTCATGGTTTTGGTCAATGCTCCGACTGAAAGCGATGTTTTGGATCGGATTACCGTTCGCCTGCTGCGCGAGGACGAGCAGGGCCAGTTCAACTATTACCTTGAGACACACCATTACCTTGAGAGCAGCCGCCGGGCTGGACGGTCGCTTCGGTATGTCGCCGAGGTGGATGGCCAGTGGGTCGCCTTGCTGACCTTCAGCGCCCCGGCCCTGCACCTCAAGGCGCGGGAGCGCTGGATAGGCTGGAGTGATCGCCAGCGGGCGCGCCGGCTCGGATTTATCGTCAATAATAGCCGGTTTCTGGTTTTGCCGGAACGTCAGCGCTATCCCAATCTGGCCTCGCGCGTTCTGGGTTTGACGCTGCGGCGTCTGAGTGTTGACTGGCAGGAACACTGGGCTCATCCGGTGCTCGTGGTGGAAAGCTTCGTGGACGAAACGCGCTACCGTGGCACATGTTATCGCGCCTGCGGTTTCCAAGCCGTCGGCCTGACGGCTGGCTTTGGCCGCTCAAGCCGCGACTTTTATGAAGAGCACGGCCAGCCTAAACAACTTTACCTGCGCGAACTGGGCCGCAATGCGCGTCGGCGTTTGCGCCAGGCGCGCCTGCCGGCAGAACTGATTGCTGGTGAAGCCGAGTTGACCGGTCCGTGCCCATTCCGCGCACCGGCGCTGGAGAGTCTATTGGATCAAATTGGCGCCTTGCCTGATTCACGACGCGGCCATGGATTGCGTCATCGCCAGCGCTTCGTGCTAGCCTGTGCGGCAGTCAGCACGGTGATGGGCGCATGCGGATACCGTGCTTTTGAGAACACCGCCAAAAAGTTCACCCAGCGCCAGCTCCGCGCTTTGGGCTGCTCGCCCGATGAAGAGGATCAGCATTATTATCCACCGAGCGACTCGACCTTCCAACGCGTGCTCAGCCGGGTTGATGCAGTGGCCCTGGCCCGCATTATCGGCCAATGGCTCGGGCAACAGGAGATCGGGGCGCTGACTCAACTGGCCGTCGATGGCAAGGTATTGCGCGGCAGCGGGCGTCACGACGGCAAACCGCTGCAGTTGCTCTCGGCCGTGACGCATCACCTGCGCCTGACTCTCGACCAGATTGCCATCGAAGAAAAGAGCAACGAGATTCCCGCGCTCAAACCGCTGCTCAAAAAGATCAACCCGCCGCCCGCCACGCTCATCACCGCCGATGCGATGCATTGCCAGCAGGAGAGCGCGCGGTTCATCACGCGGGAACTTGGCGGCGATTATCTCTTTGGATTGAAAGGCAATCAAAGCGGCATTCTCGAAAAAGCGCAACGCCTGCTCACTCAGCAGGGTTTTCCCCCCTCAGGGCATCTGGGAAAAGGAACACGGGCGGCTTGATCGGCGGCGCATCGCCCGAGTGGCTGTCAGTCCGCAGGACGCTGGCTTGTGCGGTTGCTGGCAATTCATCGCCGTCGAGCGCTATTCCCAAGACCAGAACGAACCGAAGGAAAGCGCTTCGCTCGACATCGGATATTACGCCACAAGCCTGGACATCAAAGAACAGGACGACGCGGCGATTGTGGCGCTGATCCGTGGCCATTGGTCGGCCATCGAAAACGGCACTCATTACCGGCGCGATGTCACCTTGGGAGAGGACGCAAACCGTACCGCTGATCGAAAAGGCGCCGCTGTGCTGGCCAGCCTCCGCAACCTGGCTAACGGCATCTACGAACTGCAGAAAGATCGAGAGAAAACCACCGCCGACTCATTCAACTCCTGGTGCGAGCAACAAACTTTCACCACCGTTTGGCCGATCCTCAATCGGTAACCCTCTCGCAAACCGGAAAATCACTTTAGGGGTGCGGCGGACCGATCCGTCACGCCACACCCCATCAGACGGACCACATACGACCCTCGAGAGTGCCGGGCGCCGAACAGGTTATCCAATCCAACGGCACGCCGACTCTCATGGGTTAATTCAAAGCCCGCCCATCAGCAGGCTACGCCAGCCCATTCCCAAAACCAGATGAATCAGCCGTTGGTCTTTTTGCGCCTGCACGTTCGGAGCGGTTGACACTGGAAAGCTGAAGGCGTAAGTATGCGGGTGAAAATTGCGCTGAACAACGGCTACAGACGCAAGCTCGTTCATGAGCATCACACCAAAAGAAGCCAATAAAGCTGCGGCGTCCGGTTCCCCTGCCTTTTCTTTGGTGGAATTGCTGGTCGTTATCGCGATCATCGCCGTTCTTTCGAGCATCCTTCTTCCTGCGTTGGCAAAAGCTAAGGCGCGCGCGCAAGGCGTCTACAGTCTCAACAACACAAGGCAACTCGGCGTCGCTTGTTTCCTTTATACAGACGATAACCGCGGCAACCTTCCCTACAACCTGGGGGTCAACATCAGTGGAAAAGGGACCGGAGTGAACCCGCCGATGGAATTAAACTGGGCGAATAATGTCGAAGACTGGGAATTGTCGCCTGACAATACAAACGCAGCGGCGTTGCTGGCGACTGGCCTGGGGCCTTACACGGGTGGATCTGCGGCCATATATCGGTGTCCGACGGATTACGTGGTCAGCAGCATTCAAAAGCAGGCAGGGTGGAATAATCGGGTGCGCAGCTATTCGATGAACGCGATGGTTGGCGACGCCGGGCAATTCACGCAGGCTGGCTACAACGTCAATAATCCTTCCTACCTGCAATTCTTCAACCAGTCGGCCATCCCGCGTCCGTCGGACATTTTTATTTTTACGGAGGAACATCCGGACAGCATCAACGACGGCTATTTTCTGAACAGCGGGGAGCGTCCGGAGTGGCGCGATTTGCCGGCCTCAGATCACGATGGTGCAGGTGTGTTTTCGTTTGCGGACGGTCATTCCGAAATGCATCGGTGGCGTCGTAACAGCACGAAGCCCCCGGTACGTCCGGGTGCTGCCAAACTTCCGATCCTGCTGAAGAACTACGATCTGCAGGATTTCCTCTGGGTGCTTTCCACGATGAGCGTGGAACGCAAGCCCGAGCACTACCACTACTGAACTTCCCGCCCGCCGCAGGAGCGCCGACTTGCAGTCGGCTTACGGCTTTGAATCTGTCTGGGACGGGTGCAAATCCGCAGCGATCCTCCTCTTTTGTGGAATTGGAACAGCTCTCAACTTGCGCGTGATAGGTTCTTTGAGCACTGAAAGCCACCGCTCCGCAGGCGTCTTCACAGAAAACGGCGCAACATCGTCTCGTCGCCCTCCACTGCCAGCAAGTAGGTGCGATCACCGTCCGTCCAGCTCGCAGCAGTGGTGTTGTTGAAGGTCGTGATGATGGGGGTTGTCGATTTCGGCGCGCCCCGAACCGACTCGGTTGCGGTCACGAACATCCACACGTCACTTACGCGCCCCGATGCGGGCGGGTTGCCGGAGCGAAAACAAATCATTGAGACTGGTTCGCCCTGCCAGGTCGTCGCAACACACCCGATGGGTTTTGCGTCTTTCAAACCCTCTGGGAGCACGTAGTCTGCAATCGAGCGCTCCGTCGCGAGAAATGCGCGGATGCGCTCCGAGTCTTCACTATGCAGGTCCATCGCATAACTGCGCAACGCTGTGCCAATCATGCGTTCTCGAAATCCCGTGAAGCCGGTGTTTTCAGCAGGTCCACGAAGGAACATCAAAGCGACACACGTGATGGCGATTGCCGCAGCGGCAGTAAGGACGCGCAGGGCTTTGGAGGTGGGAAAGCGCGGCGGCTGGATTTTGCGCTCGGCGATGATTTGCTGTGCGAGACCTTCTGGAACAGCGACACCGCGCATGCGGTCACGAATGACAGAATACACGGCACAATGCGCGTCGAACCATTCCTTCAACTCGGGACGCTCCTCGCACAATTGCAGTGCTTCATTGAATTCAGCGTCCTCGGCATCCGCGGTGCCGGGGCGATAAAAGCGAAGAATTTCTTTTGCTTCCTGTACGGTCATGACGGCCTGCGTTGGCTGGCTTCGTCCGCCAGCAAAGCCTGAAGTTGAAGGATGCCACGGGACATCCGCGATTTCACCGTGCCCATCGGGATCGCGAGGATGTCTGCGATTTCCTTGTAGGAACAGTCCTCAAGATAAAACAGCGCAACGGGAGCTTGATAGACTTCATCGATTCGCGAGAGCGCCGCAAGGACCTGATCGGTATCGAGCGACAGCGCGTGTTCGGCGGACAACGTGGGCAATTCGGTGGGCACCTGGCTGAGTTCGTGATGCGGAAAACGGGTCGCTCTCCGACGACTTTCGAGGAAGGCTCGATGCAGTGTGGTGAACAGCCAGGTCTTCACTTTCGCGGTGTCGCGCAGTTGGTGCCCCTTGGTTGCCCAGACATAAAACGTCTGTTGCGTCAGGTCACAGGCGTCGGCCTCCGCTCGAGTCAGGCTGAAAGCGAACTGATACAGCGGCTCGTAGAAACGGGCCACCACGCTTTCAAAATCCAGGGCTGGAACCATACAGCGACATCGTTGAATATGAGCAGGCTGCGAAGCAAATGTTCCCGCGAATCCAATTGTGCCGGGGTTTCCGACGCAACGTCCCTGGCCTGAAACTTAGGCGGGAACCGAACAGATTCCCCGCGCCTCTTAGAGGCATGGCACGTTTTCGGTTGAAGTCTGCAAATAAGGCGGGGGAGTTTCCAGGGCTGTTGCCCCTCCAGCGGATATATCCATCGAAACTAATCGTCAGAATCCCGGTATTGTTTCCCGGCGACCACAAATGGCACAAGGCTGTGAAGCAGGCGGCGGCAATCAAGCCTGCTTCTCAGTGTTGATGGACCGCGTCCACTTCAATTTAACCGTTTCGCCAACACGCGCCAGGAACGAGCGCTTCTTTTGTTTGTCGGGTTCGCTGATGAGCTTGACGGGCTGGCTGCAGACGGGGCAGAGCAGGAGAACATTCTTGCCGCCTTTGCGACGCAGCCGATGCACGCAGGCGTTGCACATGACTTCCATGCAGGCGGTGCATTGGAATGCGACCGGGGCGTGCGGGTGCTTGGGGCAGATCATCGCGCCTTCGAGCGAGACCTTCGGGGGGGCTGGGAGCTCGGTATTGGCGAACTTGGGAATGGCGACGTGCGCTTCCGTGCTCTCGACAAACAGTTCCACGTCGCCGAATCGTAGTGCGTGGCCAGGAAGCAAGGTCACTTCGCGAATCCTTTCATCGTTCACGAACGTGCCGTTTGTCGATTCCAAATCGCGCAACACCACTCCCGTGTCACTCAAAACGAGCTCGCAGTGCAGGGTGGAAATCGTGGGATGGACCAGGGGGAAATCCGTCTCCGGGCTTCGGCCAATTAGATTCGAACCCAACCTGAGATCGATGACCTCCCGTCCGAGCCCGGGTGTTTTTACAATAAGCCGTGCCATAAACCTCCGCGCATAATGGCGCTGATTATTTCGGGTTTTTGCGTATTGTCGAGTTTTTTTGGAATCATGGACTGACCCTATTCGACACGGTGCTCGCCCGCCTGAAGAGGATTCGTGGCAAAAACGTATTCTTCGACCGGACGGCCGCCGATCAGGTGTTTCTGGATGATCTCCTCGAGAACCTCCGGATCGCATCGGCGATACCAGGTTCCCTCGGGGTAAACGACGGCTATTGGCCCATCCGTGCAGACGCGCAGGCAGTTGGCCTTGGTTCGGTAAACCAGGGTATGCGGACCGGAAAGTTTCAGTTCCTTCAATCGCCCCTTCAAAAATTCCCAGGAGCGGACCGTCTCCTTGCGTGACGCGCACTTGGCTTTTTCGGGATCGGTGCAGAGGAAGATGTGACGCCGGATTGTGTCGATCCCGAGGGCCTCAACCTGTTCCTGAAGTTCATCGCGGGGCATGAAGCACTGTGCCTCGCCGCAAAGTGTCTTGAGAAGCCAAAAGTTCGTGATCATCGTTCCTTCGGGAATGTCCCGCCTCCATCCCGGCAACCTTCCCCGGCTGTGGGATTAATCCCATCTCATGCAAATCATGAGTCTCGTTACAATGGACATCTTTCACCAAAATAATCCTTGTGAAGATTTTCACGATGGGACAACTTCACCGGCGATCCGGCCAAGAACCCAATAAAACTGGTGTTTTCTGGCACGGTCTTTTTTTACGTGATGCAACTGGTTCGAGTCATTCTATTGTGGCTGTTTGTAGCAGGGGCACCGCTTGCCTTTGGCGCGGAACACGCGGCTGCGGGTGCCGCTCAAGGCGAAGCCCACCATGGACTCACCCCCAACGCGCCGCGCTTCAATGTGGGGCCGTTCTACGTAACGAACTCCATGATCATGACCTGGATCGTGGCGCTCGCGGTCATTGTGTTCGCACAGCTTGCGACTCGTAACATCCAGGCAGTTCCCCAGGGCGCGCAGAACTTCTGGGAATGGCTTGTTGAAGGGCTTTACAATTTCCTCGAAGGCATCATTGGGCATGAGTTGGTGAAGAAAACCTTTTGGTTCTTCGCTACGATTTTCATCTTCATTCTATTTACCAACTGGGCCGGACTGTTCCCGGGCGTGGGATCTATTGGCTGGGGAGTTCCTGATGCCAACGAACATCTCCATCATATTTCCCGGCCGCTGTTTCGTGGAGCCAATGCCGACCTGAACATGACCCTGGCGATGGCCATGGTGTTCTTTGTTTGCTGGGTGGTGTGGGCCTTGCAGGCGAACGGGGCCGGCGGATTCCTTCTGCACCTGTTTGGACCGAAGGGCGATACAGCCGGCCTTTTGAAGGTCCTCATGATTGCGGTTTTCATCCTGGTCGGCCTCCTGGAAGTCGTTTCGATTCTCTTCCGCCCCGTGTCCCTGAGCTTCCGTCTCTACGGAAACATCTTTGCCGGTGAGAACATGCTTGAATCGATGGCTCTGATGGGCGGGGCCGCCTTCGGATGGCTGCTGGCGCTACCGTTCTACGCAATGGAACTGCTCGTGGGCGTGGTTCAGGCGTTGGTGTTCATGTTGCTGACCGCGGTGTTCACGCTGCTCATCTGCACGCACGAAGAAGGACATCACCCGGCGGGCGAGCATTGAATTTCAAAACTTTCTCCAGCTTGACCGTGTTCAATCGCGGGAGCTGGCGATACAACGAAAGGTAACAAACATATGACGGGTAACATTCACATCGGTCTCGCCTGTTTGGGCGCGGCCCTGGGTGTCGGTCTCATCGGTATGAAGGCTTCGGAAGCGGTGGGACGCAATCCCGGCGCAGCCACGAAGATTCTCGTGCAGGCGATTCTGAGCACCGCATTTGCGGAAGGAATCGTGTTTTTCGCGATCTTCCTCGCACGATAAGACATCAGGCGCGGAGCTTCGGCTCCGCGCCACCCGTCACGTTCACTATGAGTTCTGGAATCATTTTTGCCGCGGCAGGTCTGGGCGACATTGCGCGCGAAACGGGCGAGCAGTTCGGCTTCAACACGCAGTTGTTCATCTCACAGGTGATCAGTTTCTGCATTGTTGCATTCCTCCTGCATCGATTCGCGTATAAGCCCATTCTTCGCGTGCTCGAGGAACGGCGCCAGCGCATCGCCCAATCCTTGACCGATGCCGACCGCATCAAACAGGAGCTGGCGAGCGCGCAGGTGAAGGCGCAGGAAATTCTCAGCCAGGCCAACGTGCAGGCGAACAAGGCGATTGAGGACGCGCGCGCCGCGGCGGCAAAGGTCCAGGAACAGGAAACGCAGAAAGCCATCGCCGCCGCTGAACAGATTATTTCCAAGGCCCGCGAAGCTGCCGCAGCCGATCACGCGCGCATGCTTGCCGAATTGAAGCGCGAAGTCGGACGGCTCGTTGTCCAGACCACGGCGACTGTTACTGGGAAGGTGCTGACCGCGGACGACCAGAAACGGCTCACCGACGAAACCGCGCAGCAGTTGTCGCGGTAATCTCAAGGTCTGAAGTCTTGAACCTGGAACTCAGCGAAGCGGCATGAAGATCTCCAAACAGTCCCGGCGCGATGCCAAGCAACTGTTCCGCAGTTGCGTTGCGAATGGCGTGCTCGATGAAAATCGCGCGAAGCAGATTGTCGCCCAGCTGATTGCGCAGAAGCCCCGCGGCTACGTTGCCATCCTATCGCACTTTCAACGGCTGCTGAAACTGGATATTGAACGGCGGACAGCCCTTGTCGAAAGCGCGGCGCCCGTTTCCGCTGAGCAGCAGGCAGCCGTCACGGGCCAGCTCACGAAGCTTTACGGCGGCGGGCTCAACATTTCATTTGCGCAGAATCCCAGCCTGATCGGCGGGCTGCGGATCAAGGTCGGCAGCGATGTCTACGACGGCAGCGTGAAGGCGCGTTTGGCCGAGCTTGAAGCGAGTTTGTAATTTACGAAGAACGGAAACGAAATTTGATATGAGCAATCTTCTCCAGGAAATCGAAGCGCAGATCGCGGGCGTGAAGACGTCGGTCGCGAAGCAAAACGTCGGAGTCGTCCGCGAAATCTCGGACGGTGTCGCGAAGATCGAAGGCCTCACCGACGCCATGCTCAACGAAATGCTCGACTTCGGAAACGGAGTCGTCGGCATCGCGCTGAACCTTGAAGAAACTGAAGTGGGCGCCATCATCCTTGGCGATTACCTCTCGGTCCATGAAGGCTCGGAAGTCAAAACCACGGGCAAGCTGCTCTCGGTTCCCGTGGGCAAGGGTCTGCTCGGCCGCGTCGTCGATACGCTCGGACGCCCCATCGATGGCAAGGGGCCGATCAAGGAGTCTGCGTTCTATCCCGTGGAGAAAATCGCGCCGGGCATCGTGAAGCGCAAATCCGTCAGCCAGCCTGTGCAGACCGGCATCATGGCCATTGACGCGATGATCCCGATTGGCCGCGGGCAGCGCGAGTTGATCATTGGCGATCGCTCCACGGGCAAGACCACAATTGGCGTGGACGCGATGATCAATCAGTCACGCATCAACAAGGTGGGCCGCGCTTCCGGCGAAAAGGATTTTCGGCCGATGTACAACATCTACGTCGCGATCGGCCAGAAGCAGTCGAACATTGCGCGCGTCATTGCTGAGCTGGAAAAAGCTGGCGCGATGGAAGACACCATCGTCGTTGCTGCAGCCGCGTCCGATTCCGCTTCGAACCAATACCTCGCACCGTTCGCTGGCGCAGCGATGGGTGAATGGTTCATGGACAATGGCATGGACGCGCTGATCATTTTCGACGATCTCTCCAAGCAGGCGGTTGCCTATCGCCAGGTGTCGCTCGTGTTGAAGCGTCCTTCAGGCCGCGAGGCATATCCTGGTGACGTGTTCTACCTGCACAGCCGTTTGCTGGAGCGTTCGGCGCGTGTTTCTGAAAAGTATGGCAACGGCTCGCTGACCGCGCTGCCGATCATTGAAACCCAGGCAGGCGACGTTTCGGCGTACATTCCCACGAACGTGATTTCGATCACGGACGGCCAGATCTACCTGGAAACCGATTTGTTCTATCAAGGCGTTCGCCCCGCGGTGTCTGTCGGTCTGTCCGTCAGCCGCGTCGGTTCGGCCGCGCAGATCAAGGCGATGAAGCAGGTAGCCGGACGCATCAAGGGGGATTTGGCGCAGTATCGCGAGCTCGCGGCGTTTGCGCAGTTCGGGTCGGATCTGGATGCCAAGACGCAAGGGATCCTCGAGCGCGGCAAGCGCGTCGTTGAGATCTTCAAGCAACCGCAGTTCAACCCCATCCCCGTTGAAATTCAGGCTGCAGTGCTTTGGGCCGTGCAGAATAATTTCTTCGATGATGTCGCCGTGGAGAAGGTGAAGGATTTCCAAACCAAGTTGACGGACTTTTTGAATACGCGGAAGGCTGAGATCCTGACCAGGATCCGGACGGAGAAGGCGATCAGCGACGCACTTGCCGGCGAACTGAAATCCGCGGTCACTGAATTCAAACAGACCTATCGGTAAGAATATGGCCAGAAAGTCCAACATCGCTGCAATCACCCGCATTGAGGAGAGGATCTTCCTCGTTCGCGGGCAACGCGTGATGTTTGATTTCGACCTGGCTGGCGAACTTGCCATAAAGCCCGGCGAACTTGAGGCGCGGGTAACCGGCCACGATGAGGCTATTCAGGAACTGTTTGAGGCAATCCGGCATTTGGTTTCGTCACCCGCTGAGAAGAAGGCGGAAATAGGTTTTCACATCAGAGAAACCGCGCCTGTTTACAAGGTGGGACCTCGCAAAAGATTCTAGCCATGCCCAGCACACGCGACATTCGCCGGCGTATCAAGTCGGTCAAGAACACGGCCCAGATCACGAAGGCCATGCAGATGGTGGCGTCGTCCAAGATGCGCAAAGCTCAGCTGGCGGCGATCGCCGGACGTCCCTACGCGGGACTGATGAACAACATGCTGGCGCACGTGGCGGGGCATTCAGGCGATTTCAATCATCCGCTCATGGAGAAGCGCGGCGGCGGGAAGCGCGCGGTGATTCTGGTCAGCACGGACAAGGGTTTGTGCGGCGCGTTGAATTCCAACCTTACGCGTGAGGCGGCCAGGTTCGACAAGAACACGACGGTGTTCGTCTGTGCAGGACGCAAAGGGGCGCAATTTGTCGCCCGCACGAAACGCCAGCTGGTGGCCGAGTTCACTTACAAGGACTCACCGCTCTTCGCAGAAGCGCGCTCGATTTCAAAGTTCGTTCAGGAGATGTTTCTCAAGGGCGAAGTGGATCATGTGGATGTGCTCTACACGAATTTCATCAGCACGCTGAACCAGAAGCCGGACGTCCTCCCGCTGCTGCCGATTGGCGAAATCCGCGGAGTGCAGGCGGGCGTTGATGGGCAGGAGAGTTCTGTGGCGCTCGAGAAATCCTCCGAGCTGGAATTCCTGTTTGAACCCGGCCCCGAAGGCGTGCTGGGATCGCTGCTGCCGCATTACCTGAACTTTCAGGTTTACCAGATCCTGCTGGAAGCCAAGGCGTCCGAGCACAGCTCACGCATGGTTGCGATGAAGAACGCAACCGACAACGCCAAGCAGCTGATCAAGGATCTGACGCTCGAGTATAACAAGCTGCGTCAGGCGAACATCACGAAGGAGTTGCTGGAAATCACGACCGCGCAGATGGCGCTGGGTTGAAGAGGGTTGGAGATCTTAGATTTAATTTTGAATTAACTTAGCATGAACAAAGGCAAAATCGTCCAAATCATCGGCCCCGTCGTGGACATCGAGTTCGCGGACAAGCTCCCGGCGATCTACACCGCGCTTACGGTCGAATACGACCTGCCCGGACAGGGTCGCACCAAGCTGACATTCGAGGTGCAGCAGCATCTCGGTGACAACTGGGTGCGTGCGGTCGCGATGAGCACCACGGAAGGACTGAAGCGCGGGATGGAAATCATCGACACAGGCGCGCCGATCTCCATGCCTGTCGGTGAAGCCGTCATGGGCCGCGTGTTTGACGTCACTGGAAACCCGGTGGATGAGCAGGGACCCGTGAAGGCGGACAAATACCTGCCGATCCATCGCGCGGCACCCACTCTCGTCGACCAGTCCACGAGCCCGCAGATTCTCACGACTGGCATCAAGGTCATTGACCTGATCTGTCCGTTCCTCAAGGGCGGCAAGGTCGGCGCATTCGGTGGCGCGGGCGTCGGCAAGACGGTCGTCATCATGGAATTGATCAACAACATCGCGAAGCTGCACGGCGGCATCTCGATGTTCGCGGGCGTGGGTGAACGCACCCGCGAAGGCAACGATTTGTACAACGAAATGATCGAGGCCGGCGTTATCAAGACCAAGAAGGACGCGAGCGGTCATCCGATCAAGGGTGAGAACGGCATGCCGATCATCGAGGAAGGTTCCAAGATCGGCCTCGTTTATGGCCAGATGAATGAACCCCCGGGCGCGCGTTTGCGGGTCGCGCTTTCCGCGCTGGCCGTGACGGAATATTTCCGCGACGAAAAAAACCAGGACGTCTTGTTGTTCGTGGATAACGTTTTCCGTTTCTCGCAGGCAGGTTCTGAAGTCTCCGCGCTGCTCGGCCGCACGCCGTCTGCGGTGGGTTACCAGCCGACGCTTGCCGCTGAAATGGGCGATTTGCAGGAACGCATCACGTCGACAAAGAAGGGTTCGATCACTTCGTTCCAGGCAGTTTACGTGCCTGCGGACGATCTGACGGATCCCGCGCCTGCCACCACGTTTGCGCATTTGGACGCGACGATTGTGTTGGAACGCTCCATCGCTGAGCTGGGCATTTATCCCGCCGTAGATCCGCTGTCGTCCAACTCCCGCGCGCTCTCAGCTGATATCGTCGGCCAGGAACATTACGATGTCGCACGCGGCGTTCAGAAGGTGCTTCAACGCTACAAGGACTTGCAGGACATCATTGCGATTCTCGGCATGGACGAACTGTCCCCCGAGGACAAGCTCACCGTGTTCCGCGCCCGCAAGATTCAGCGCTTCCTCAGCCAGCCGTTCTCAGTTGCGCAGGTGTTCACCGGCCGCGAAGGCAAGCAGGTTCCTGTTGCCGAAACCGTCCGTGGTTTCAAGGAAATCCTGGAAGGCAAACACGATGATGTGCCCGAGGTGAACTTCTACATGAAGGGCGGGATCGACGAGATCAAGGAAGCTTGATCGTTCGACGACTTGGGGATTCCGCTTGGGGTGGAATCCCGAAAGCGATACTGGAAAGTTATGGCAACTCTGAAGCTTGAAATCGTCACGCCCGACGCGAAGGTCTACTCCGACGACGTCGAGATGGTCACGCTGCCGGGTGTGGAAGGTGAGATGGGAATTTATCCCAATCACGTTCCCCTGATGACGCAAATCTCTCCCGGCGAAATCGTTGCACGCAAGGGCGGGCAGGATTTCTTCCTCGCCATTGGAGAAGGCTTCGCCGAGATCACGGGCGAGCGGGTGGCTATTCTCGCTGACATGGCAATCCGCGCGGAGAACATTGACGAAACCAAAGCTGAGGAAGCGCGCCGGCGCGCGGAGTCACGCCTCGCGGAGAAGATCGATGACGAGGAATCAGCTCTCGTCCAGGCTGCGCTGGCGCAATCCTTGGCGCAGCTCAAGGTGAAACGCCGCCAGGGCGGACGCTGACAGCAGGCTAACGCCGAAACCGGAGCGCCGACTTGCAGTCGAATTAGCGTCCGGTTTTGCCTGAGGCGGCCAAGTTCGCTGATGCTCCTTTGGTGGTATTGGATTTCCTTCAATCCTGACGCGACCGGTTCTTCGATCATCGCAGGCAATTGAAAATCAGCGCTCCGCTTTGGCGACCTGCGCTACAGGGCAGGTCGCCAGGAGTGCTTTTCGTTTCGTACCGAAACGTGTAAAGGAGTGCGTTGTTTATGGCTTTGCTTACCGTTACCAATCTCGGCAAGTGCCGCTTTCCTTCACCGATCCGCCAAACGCTCCATGGGGAATCTTTCGTTCCCGAAGCAGTGGAATGGTCGCGACCGGCACCTCCACGTGCGCTCAAGTACCTTGAAGTGGCAGGCGCGCGGCGCCGCATCTTTTTCAAGCCGTCTGAAACGCGGGCCGGAATCGTCACGTGCGGCGGGCTTTGTCCCGGACTGAACAATGTCATTCGTTCACTCTTTCTTGAACTCCATTTCGGATACGGCGTGAAGGAGGTGCTGGGGTTCCGTGATGGTTACCGCGGACTCGATCCCGACCGCGGCGCCCCGCCCATCACGATCACGCCCGACCTCGTCGACGACATCCACGGCGAAGGCGGCACGATCCTCGGCACATCGCGCGGGCCCGTGGATACGGGTGCCGCAGTCGATAACTTGATACGCCTCGGCATCAACATGCTGTTCACGATTGGCGGTGATGGAACCCAGCGAGGCGGCCGGGATTTGTTTGTGGAAGCACGGCGCAGGAAACATCCCCTGGCAGTGGTGGGCATTCCCAAGACGATCGACAATGATGTTCCGTTTGTATCGCGCACGTTTGGATTCACCACTGCCGTTGGTGCGGCGCGCGATGTGATTGATTGCGCGCATACGGAGTGTCACAGCTGCTTCAACGGAGTCAGTCTTGTGAAGCTCATGGGCCGGCATGCGGGCTTCATTGCCGCCGCTGCGTCAGTCGCCAGCCAGGATGTTAATTTCTGCCTGATTCCTGAATTGCCATTCACGCTGGATGGCGACCGCGGGCTGTTATTGGCCTTGAAGCGGCGCCTCGAGCAACGCCGGCATGCAGTCATTGTTGTCGCGGAAGGCGCAGGCCAGGAGTTGATGGGAACCGCGTTGGGGACATGTGATGCATCGGGTAACGCCGTTCTTCAGGACGTCGGTCCGTTCCTGAAGCAGCGCATTGCTGATTATTTCAAGGCGCAGAAGATGGAAATCACGTTGCGCTATTTTGATCCGAGCTACGTCGTTCGAAGCGTCGCAGCCAACTCAGAAGACGCTGTCCTTTGTGATTCTTTCGCACGCCACGCGGCGCATGCGGCGATGGCCGGCAAGACCGGGGTGATCATTGGTGTGGTGCACGGGCATTTCGTTCATGTTCCGATCGAACTATTGAAAGGAAGGACAAGGAACGTGGATTTGAAGGGCGAACTTTGGCGGGGTGTGCTTGCGACGACGGGTCAGCCTGTAACGTGGTCGTGATCGCATGGCTTAGCGCAGATCTGGAAATTGCGCCATGGGCCGCAATCTTAGTTCGTGACGTGCGCGGCTTTTTGTCATACACAAGGGCCAATGCACCGGGAGCGCGTCGAACAACTCGATTTTCCGATTTCGGTTGCGGTGTGTGCGTGGTGTGAGCCGTGCCCGCCCGCGGGCGAAATCGGCGCGATCTCGCACGGCATCTGCCTGCGCCACCTGCGCTTTCTCAAAGCGAGCTCGCAGGGGCACATCGCCCCGCGTCGACGCCGCCTCTCCGCTGCGCAAAAGCGGCAGGGTGAAGTACAACTCCCGTTCTAGCCTTTCCGTTTCGAGTCATCGCAATCAGCCGCCGCCTCACGTTTCGCGCGTTGCCGCCGTGCCCGGTACGCGAGCCAGATGCTGGCGCAAATCGGTATGACGCACAGCCAGACGATCCATTTGGAGTGTTCAGCCAGGCCCTGGGCGAATCCAACGAACGGGTGCGTTTCAAAAAAGGCCTTTGCAACCGCGTCATTCGCATGCAACGCCTGCGCTACGCCGCCCATTGCGAGGTGGTGTGCGACGGCAATTCCGCCAACCGCCCCATGCCATGCAATTGCGACGCCGCCAAGCGCGATGAAGCCCATTGCGGCGCCGCCGATTGCCGCTCCGCCCAGTGCAACGCCGCCGAAGGCGAGGCCTCCGATAGCCAGGCCGCCGACGCTGAGGATCCCCACACTCCCGCCACCCATGCTGATCGCTCCAAATGAACATCCGCCCGCAGCGAACAAAATCCCCACAGCGACATCCCCGAAAGCGATCCATCCGAACGCGGGGCCAAACCGCTTGTTCGCCTGACGCCCAGTTTTGATGTGAATCAATGGAACGCCCAGCAACGTCCATCGGCTGCGATACTCAAAGTGTTCGGGAAGGAATTGCGCTCCCTCGTCCAAATGAGCCGCCTCGTTGGCGGCTTCGAGCCGCAGTTGGTGCAGGCGCTGGTTGGACTTCAGAATCACAATGAGCAGCACGGCGCAATACGCCAGGCTGAAAACCAGGATTGCGACGGCAGCCTCGAGCGGCTTTTCCGATGCGATGCTGACGACCCAGCGGATCAAGGCAAACTGACAAGCAAGGAACACTGTCACCAATCCACCGATCGCCCACGAGCAGCGCACAATGAACCGGCGTTCCTTTTCCGAGAGGGCATTGGCGAGGCTTGCCTTGACGCCGAACCACGCACCCAAAAGGCCGAGCACAGTTCCAAAAATGGCGCCCGAAACGCCTGCCGCGAGAACTGTCTTCGCCGCGGTTCCGTGTGCCGTGGCGGCCCCGAGGGTTGCCGCGCTTGCTGAGCCCGTAAAAGCTGGAAGTGCTGCCAGGACGCCGAATGTGAAGGCGCGCCCAGGCGCGGAACGTTTCAGTGCGCCTTCAACGAATCCCGTGACTTCATCGGCAAGCAGCTTTCTCCCGCGCGACAGCCGCTGTTTCACCGCATCCTCGCTGAGGTCCAGCGCGGTGGCGACCTTCTGGATGGACTGTTGTTCGCGATAGAAAAGCACAAGGGTTTCCCGATAGATGTCGGGAACACGTTCCAGGGAGCGCCACATGATGTTCTCTTCCTCGCGGCTGATCGTGGAATCGTGGGGCATGGGATCCGACGTCGTAGTTTCCCCGATCAGGTCAAGTGACTGAGCGTCGTGGCTGGGCTCGCGTCCGTGGCGGCGCAGCCAGTTGTTGATGGTGTTGCGGGCCAGGCCGCAGAGCCAGGCGCGCAGCTTCAAAGGTTCGCGCAGGTTGCGAAGCTCCTTCCATGCCGTGATGAACACCTCCTGCGCAAGATCCTCGCTGTCGCTCAATCGTCCTGTCGCGCTGTAGGCGAGCGAACAAACGAGCGACTGATAGCGGCCGACGATCTCGCCGAAGGCATCGCGATTGCCTGAGAGGCTCGCCGCCACGAGGTTTGCGTCGCTATCCGTCGAAACGGTCGTCATTGGTGTGGTAATCATATCAGCGCATACGTGGTGAAATCACCGCGAAAGGTGACTGGGTTTCCCTTAGTTCGTAGCGCCGGTTGCGAACCTGTCCTGCCCTCCGCAGTAGGCTGGTACGGAGGACAGGCGATACAGCAGACCCGGTGGTCTGCGCTATCGGTGCGCGGCCACGCGCCGCAACGCGCGTTTGACCGCCGGATCGGCCATGATCTCGCTGAGCAGGCGCATTGTTTTGCGGCGCCAGTTCGGCCGCTCCTTGTAGGTGCCTGGCATGTTCTGCGGCTGCTCCTCAAGCACGAGATCCTCCAGGTTGATCAACACAATCTCGGCAGGGCTGCGCGCAAGCCACTCCAGCACGGCAGGCAGCACCTCCTGAAGATCAGCTTTGCCCTTCACGAGGCGCTGCTTCCTCAAAAATGCCACCAAAGCCTCGTTCAGGAATGCACGGTCCGAGCGTTTTGCCCGCACTTGATTCCTGGCGACAAGCCCGAGTTTCGTGTGATCGACGATTTCCAGGCCCTTCCAATGAGCCGCGAATGTCGGGATGTCGTGCGTGTTGAGGCTGGCGACGGTCCGCTGCGCCGGAAGGTCGAGTGCGGACTTCGGGTCGGGCCGTTGCTGATATTGGGCCACGAACATGCCACGAAGATCGTGCCGCGCCATTGCGTCGTTCACTTCAGGTGGAACCGTGCCGAGGTTTTCGCCAATGAGGGTCGTTTTATACCGGTGTGATTCGACGCTGAGAATCGCATGCAATTCCTCAGCCGCGTAGCGGACGTAAATGCCATCGGTCGGTTTGAAGCCGTGGGGAATCCAATACAACCTGTGCAGGCCCATGACGTGGTCGATCCGAAGCAACCCGGTGTGCCGCATTTGGAATCGCAAATAATCGATGACGTAGCGGTATCGTTGCTGGCGGATGCGCTGCGGATGCAGGGGCGCGAATCCCCAATCCTGTCCGAGCGTAAAGAACGAATCAGGCGGCGCGCCCGCACTGGCCCCGAACGCAAAGGCACTGCGCTGCCGCCATACATCATACCCGTCAGGATGCACTCCGAGCGGAAGGTCGAGGTAGAACTGAACGTTGATTTCGCGGCAGTGGGAAATGAGGTCATCCACCTGTTCCTGCATCTGCCATTGGATATACAGATGAAAATTGCGCGTCCGCTCATCAAAATCCTCGGCGCGCAATTCACCGTCGCGCAGGCGCCGCGGCCAGACATGCCACGATTCCCTGCGCTGATCGCACACAGCGCGAAAGGCCGCGTAATCGCGGACTTCTGGCCGTTCTTTCAGGAAGCGTTCGAAGCGATCCTTGCGGTTCTGTTTCGAAAAGAATTCGTCTGCCAGAATTTCCAAAACCTCCCGGCGCGCGCGCCATTCGGCTTCGTAATCCACCAGCCGTTCAGAACGAAAGCGTTTCAGCCGCCGCTGCATCGAGGTTTCGCCCGCATGCTTGCGCGCGGTTGCTGACTGTTCGAATTCCGGGATGCGCGTGATGTCGAGGTAGAACTCGTTCCAGAACAGACGGCTCGCGGGGGAGTACGGGCTTGGGTCGCATTGAGGATGATCCAGGAACGCAGCGGTCAGGGGCAGGGTTCCAGCGACTCGACCACCAAGCGACGCCGTCCAGTCGCAGAGCTGGCGCCAGTCGGACAAATTGCCGCTGCCCCAATTTTGCTCCGTCCTCGCCGCATACATCGGCAGGAAGAGTCCCCAATCACGGCGATTACGTTCAGAGTAACTACGCGTCGGGGCGGAGATGATCCACGACGTCCAGCGTCGCCCTCCGGCTTCGAGTTCCAGTTCGTGATAGCCGCAGGGAAGGGGCGGCAACGTTAGTTCAACCGCGTCCAAGGTGCGATCGCCCGATTCGACTCGAGCCACAACGCAGCTGGCATTTCGATTCAGACGGACTGGTTTGCTGCCGTCCTCCAAGTGAACGCTGGCCTGAAAACGCCCGCTGTGCGACCCGGGAAGGCAGGCGCGCACGACGCTGGGTCTTCGATTCCATTGCACGGCGGCAGGCCCGAGCGGCTCGTTCCAGATGTGGTTATCGTGCTCCTTGATGGCGCTTCGAATCTGCCTGGTATTTCCCGCCTCGACGCCAAGCACCCGCAGCAGCGCGACGAGCGCTTCGGGTTGCGCTGTAACGCGTTCGCCCGTCATCGTCTCGTACGACGTTTGCACGCCATGCGCCTGCGCGAGTTGCTGGAGCAACGGCCAATCGCTCATTGTGTTTTCGAGCGCTCCATCAGTTGCAGGATGCTCTGCAGCGAAACAGGGAGCCAGTTGGGACGGTTGCTGAGATCCTGGCCCATTTCAGTGAGGGCGCGATCGAGCACGAAGGCATCGAGCAAAACAGAAATGCCGGTTTTTGATTTCGGCACGAGGAGCGATCCGCGCACCGTTTGCAGGTAGGCGCCGAGGAAGCAGGCGCTGATTGAGCGGGACCAGTATTGGGCCCACGGCGCCACGACACGCACTTGTTCCCCCTGCAAGGTTCCGAACTCGCTTTGCCGGAACAACACCGCCTGCGCGGCGCAGTCGAGCGATCGAATCATTGCGGCAACGTCCCTCAATGCGGGGCGCTTGATGCGGCGTTCGCTGAGTGAACGCCCGGGCTCGCCTTCGAAGTCGATGACTACGAAATCGCGCCCCGTGTGCAGAACATGGCCGAGGTGGAAATTTCCGTGGCATCGAATGCGGACGGTTTCCAGGTTTGACTGGTGCACGACGCGAAAGCGGGCGAGCATCGTATCCCGCATCGCGAGCACCTGTTCGGCGAGCGGACGCACGCTGGGCGCGAGGTTGGGCACTTCGCGGGCAAGGATTTGGAAATGATGCGTGAGGTGATTCCGGAACGATTGGTAGAGCGACCGCTGGTAGAACGGTGTGAACGGTTCGGGGGCGAAATCTTTGCTGTCGGAATCCGACGCCAGCGTGAGGTGGAGTTCGCCAGTGCGTTGTCCCAGCAGGCGCGCGTTCTCGTAATAGGCGCCGAGGACTTCCAAAGACCCGGGCGGCACATCGCGCTCCGCCAGTTCAATTAACGAGAGCTCTGCCGACCCGTCATTTCGCCGTTCCAGAGGAATGGTGCGCACCCTGTCGAAGAAGCGATGCAAGGCATCCTGCGTGAAATCCCAGCCGTTCTGCGCGCCCGGAATGAACGCCGTCAACAAACCAAAGCAGGTCGTTTCGCCGTGCTCGCGCTGAAATTCCAGTCCGCCCGCAAATGTTGGAACATGCGGGAAGTGCTTGGAGTCAAGGAACTGCGCCGATTCCAATCCAGGATTCACACCCGCTTCAACGCGGCGAAAGAGCTTCAGGAAATAGCGATCCCCGTAAATGACCACTGTGTTGCGCTGCTCGGTGCGGATCGCGGCCGGCTCCAGCCTGACGCCACTGCCCGCGGATTTCAGGGCCGCCCCCGCGATGGAAGTGATTCGTCCGCGCGCGTCGCGTATCGAGCCGCCATCGCTCATCAACTGGAACAGGACCTGCGCGAAACGGCGGTTGGCGCCCGCGTCATAAAGGACGCCTTGCGTAGCCGATGACTCGAAGGCGACTTGCGCGATGACAAACTGCGGTTGCTCGCGGCTGATTCGTTCCGCCTCCGCGCCGCTCGCAAATGCGAGGGGCAGCATGTATTCCTCGGGATCGAACTGAGCAAACTCCACGAGCAGGAGCGCGGCGATTGCGGATTCGCCTTCCAGCGGCACTTCGATGGTGTCGCGCACGCGGACGGCCTTGATCTCGCCGCGGCCCACGAACCAGCGCTGGCGCTGCACGTAGGAAGGGAGGCAGGCTTCGAAGCTGTCGCGTTCGCGGCCCGCAAGGAGTTCCTGCCAGCGCTCATCAACAGTCAACAACTGGCACTGGGCCGGTGCGGCCGACGCGGCAACCCTGTTGGAGGCTGGCTCCAGCGAGAACCAAAAAACCGAATGCGGACTCAGAGTCAGCGGATACAATCCTTCGCCGATCGCGGGAAACTTCGTGCGGCCGAACAGCTCGATCAGCGTGTGATCTCGAAAGCGTGAGAGGTCAAGGGAGACGGGCTGCGGAAAGCGCGAGAGATTCGCCACGACCAGGATGTTTTCGCCATCACAACGACGAAGGAACGCCAGCACCTTGCGATTTTCCGGCTGCAGGAATTCCAGGGTTCCCGTTCCAAACACCTTCCAACGCTTGCGCAATGCGAGCACGCGCTTCGTCCACCACAGCAGCGAATGCAGGTTTTGCTGCTCGATGTCCACGTTCACCGCTTCGTAGTGATACTCGGGGTCGAGGATGATGGGCAGATACAGCGCCTGCGGACTTACCCGCGAGAAACCTGCGTTCTTGTCGGCGCTCCATTGCATCGGCGTGCGCACACCATTGCGATCGCCAAGGAAGATGTTGTCGCCCATTCCCACTTCATCCCCGTAATAAATCACGGGCGTGCCGGGAAGCGAGAGCAGCAGGAGGTTCAGCAGTTCGATGCGTTTTCGATCGTTGTTCAACAACGGCGCGAGGCGGCGCCGAATTCCCAGATTGATCCTCGCCTTTGAATGGCTTGCGTAGACGCGGTACATGTAATCGCGCTCCTCGTCGGTCACCATTTCCAGCGTGAGTTCATCGTGGTTGCGCAGAAAGAGCGCCCACTGGCAGTTCTCCGGGATTGCGGGAGTCTGGTCGAGAATGTCTGTGATGGGAACGCGATCTTCCATCCGAACGGCCATGAACAGGCGCGGCATCACGGGAAAGTGAAAGGCCATGTGGCACTCGTCGCCCTGGCCGCCTCCAAAATAATTCACCGCGTCCTCCGGCCATTGGTTGGCTTCCGCCAGAAGCATGCGATTTGGATAGCGCGCGTCCACCTGGCGGCGAAGCTCCTTCAGGTAATCATGAGTCTCCACCAGGTTTTCGCACGACGTTCCCTCGCGTTCAAACAGGTAGGGGACTGCGTCCAGCCGAAAACCGTCGACGCCCAGGTCCAGCCAGAATTCCAGGACCTTCAGCACCTCGCGATGCACGTCGGGGTTGTCGAAGTTGAGGTCGGGTTGATGCGAATAAAAACGATGCCAGTAGTAGGAGTGCGCGACGGGATCCCACGTCCAGTTCGAGGGCTCGAAATCCTTGAAGATGATTCGCGCCTCCTTGTATTTCTCGGGCGTGTCACTCCAGACATAGTAATTGCGCTCGGGGCTGCCTGGCTTTGCTCGGCGCGATTTCTGAAACCAGGCGTGCTGGTCGGAGGTGTGGTTGAGCACCAATTCGGTGATCACCTTCAACCCGCGCGCATGCGCCTCCTGCATGAATTCCTTGAAGTCATCCAGCGTGCCGTAGATCGGGTTGATCGAATAGTAATCGGCAATGTCATAGCCGTCGTCCTTGAGCGGCGACGGATAAAATGGGAGCAGCCAGATCGCGGTGACGCCGAGGTCGGCAATGTAGTCGAGCTTCTGTGTCAGCCCGCGGAAGTCGCCAATCCCATCGGCATTGCTGTCGAAGAACGCGCGAACGGGAACTTCGTAGATGATGGCGCTTTTATACCAGAGTGGATCCTGGTCCGGGGTAAAGTCAGGGTTTTGGGGCTCGGCCATGCGTTACAGTTCTCCGAAATGTCACCGTCGTGCAATGCAGTTTCTATCAAGTTTCCGAGGGAGGTCTCTGGGGGCAAAGCCCCAGTGAGAGGTGCGGAGTAAACGGCGCGCCGCCTCCGAGTCGGTGTCGGAGGTTCTTAACCGCATGGCGTTCGTCACGTCCATCCGGCTTTGAAGCCGGCGAAACAGCCCGTCCTCCGCAGCGGCCTACTGCGGAGGGCAGCATAGGTTTGGTAACCTGCGCGACGATTGGACTTCATCCTTCGCCTGGTTTACAAACTGTCGGCGCAGCCCCGGTCGGAACTGGCCGGGGCTCAAATTTTTGATGCATTGGATCCTGGCCAGCCTTTTGTCTGCAGTGTTTCTCGGCATCTACGAGCTGAGCACGAAGCATGCGGTGCGCGCCAACGCAGTCCTGCCGGTACTGTTCTTCAGCACGTTCACAGGCGCGATCGTTTGGATCGGCTTGCTCGCTGCGGACGCGATTTCGCCCGGCAGCCTGCCGCCGTCCGTCACAACGCAGCGACTGAACACAATCCAGCATCTGCAATTGTTTCTGAAATCAGGCATTGTCGCCGCTTCCTGGATCTTCACCTACTTCGCATTGAAGCATTTGCCGCTGTCGCTCGGTTCCCCCATCCGCGCAAGCAGTCCACTCTTCACGCTGTTCGGAGCGATCCTGGTTTTGGGCGAACGGCCGAGTGTGCTGGAAACGATTGGCGTCCTCACAACGCTGGCTTCATTCGTGGGATTGTCGTTCGTGGGCAGTCGTGAAGGCGTTCACTTTCATCGCAACAAATGGGTCGGGTTCCTGTTGATCGGCACGTTGTTCGGGGCTGTGAGTTCGCTCTACGACAAGTACCTGCTGGGCAGCGCGGGTTTCAGTGTCCCGACAGTGCAGGCATGGTTTTCCGTATATCTTCTCGTGCTGTTCACGCCATTCATGATCGGCTGGCAGAAGCGTTGGTGGGAACGCAACGAATTCCATTGGCGCTGGAGCATCCCGCTGATCGCCATCGCGCTGCTCGTCGCCGATTACATCTACTTCAGTGCGCTCGCCGATCCTGATTCGCTTGTTTCGATCGTGATGAGCCTGCGGCGAGGCAGCACGCTGGTTGCATTCGCGGGAGGGATCATGCTGTTCCGCGAGCAACACGGGCGCGAAAAACTTCCGGCCGTGATCGGCATCATGATTGGGATCATCCTTACGATTCTTGGCTGAGTCTGCGACTCACGCGTTCTTCAGCAGGGCGCCCACCACGCCTTCGATCGTATGCACCTTTGCTTCGACCGTGGGTTCAAGCCCCAGTGCGCGAAGCGCCTTGCTCGTTTCAGGACCGATTGACGCGAGTTGCACGTTCGGAAATTGCAGCCGCAGCCTGGGGAGATCGAATCGCGCATGGAAATGCTCCACGGTTGATGCGCTCGTGAAGGTGATCCAATCGGCGCCATCCTTTAGCAGTTGAGCCGCGCTGCCTGTGCGGTCTTCCTGCTCGGGTTCCGTCTTGTAGACCGCAATGTCGTCAACAATGGCGCCGAGCGCCTCGAGTTCCGCGGGAAGATCCGGATTCGCCACCTGCGCCCGCAGCAGGCAAATCTTCAAGTTCTCAACGGATTCAAACTTGTTGATGGCAGCAGCGACCCGCGAGCCCAACGCTTCGTCCGGCATGACGTCCACCTGCAAGTGCAACTGCCGCAGCTTTTCGGCGGTGGCAGGGCCGATCGCCGCGATTTTCACTCCGCCAATGTCCCGCAAATCTTGAAAGCGTTTGAAAAACAGGTCGAAAAAGGACGTGACCCCGTTCGGGCTCGTGAACACAAGCCAGTCGTAGGAATTCAGTTCCAACAATGCGTCCACGATGTCCTCGCGCCGGTCCGAAGGAGCAATGCGGATCGTCGGAATCTCCAGCACTTCGGCGCCCAGTTCATCGAGGCGTTGTGACAACTGGCTGGCCTGGTCGCGCGTGCGTGTGACGACAACGCGCCGGCCAAACAGCGGGCGCTGCTCGAACCAGTTCAGGCGCGAGCGCAGCTTCACGACGCCGCCAATGATCGTGATCGCGGGCGCCGCGATGTTCTGCTGCGTCGCAATGTGCGTGATCGTCGCGAGGGTGCCCTCCACCGATTTTTGGTTTCCGCGCGTGCCCCAGCGAACCATGGCAACAGGTGTGTCGGGACTCATGCCTTCCGCGATCAGGGTCTCAACGAGAACGGGCAAGCGCTTCAGGCCCATCAGGATCACCTTGGTCCCGGGTATCCGTGCAATTTCCTTGAAGTCGAGATCCGAGCTTTGTTTGTCGGGATCTTCATGGCCCGTCAGCACAGTGAACGCGGATGCGTAACTGCGATGCGTGAGCGGGATGCCTGCGTAATTC
>Ga0196970_1000313_pt1 | contig 65743 bp, 60 predicted proteins | sample S1v_513CmetaG_FD_148672 | JGI IMG/M metagenome (GOLD analysis project Ga0196970, IMG submission 148672) | Soil microbial communities from Anza Borrego desert, Southern California, United States - S1+v_5-13C | ecosystem: Environmental > Terrestrial > Soil > Desert | place: USA: California...
TTCGACGGGGGAGGGAACTCCGCCGCCATCCCCTCCCCCGCGCAGTGGGGGAGGGTTAGGGTGGGGGCCCAGGGAAGGGACGCCGGTCGGCAGCCTCACCCTGGCCAGCGTCATTTTTCTTCTTAGCGCCAGCGAAGCCCGGCATCACGTGGTCGACGCCAGCGCCTCGGCCAGCCCAAGGAAGGCGGGCAGCTCGTGCGTGATGACGTAGGTGGGGATCGGCGCCAGGTACTCGCGCAGGCGGCCCTTCTCCTGGAAGCGCTTGCGGAAGCGCGAGTGCATGAACACCGGGCCCAGCTTCGGCACGATGCCGCCGGCGATGTAGACGCCGCCGCGCGCCCCCAGCGTCAGCGCCAGGTTCCCAGCGACGGTGCCGAGCATGGCGCAGAACATCTCCACCGCCTCGACGCAGTGCGCCTCCGAGCCGTCGAGCGCCTTGGCGTTCACCTCGGCGGGGGTCAGCTTGGCCGGATCGCGGCCGTCGATGATGGACAGCGCCTCGTACAGGTTGACCAGCCCCGGCCCGGACAGCACGCGCTCGGCCGAGACGTGGTCGTAGGTCTTGCGCAATTGCGCCAGAACGAGGCTCTCGCGGTCGCTGATCGGGGGGATGGTGGTGTGTCCGCCCTCGCCGGACAGCGCGGTCCAGCCCTGCGGCCCCGGCACCAGGCCGGACACGCCCAGCCCGCTGCCCGGCCCGAGGACGCCGATCACGGCGCCCGGCTCAGGGCTGCCGCCGCCGACCTGGACGCGGTCGGCCTCCGTCAGGCGCGGGATGGACAGCGCGACGGCGGTGAAGTCGTTGATCACCCGTAGCCGCTCGAAGCCCAGCGCTGCGCGCACCGCCTCGACGGAGAAGCCCCAGGGCAGGTTGGTGGGCTTGATGACGTCGCCGGTGACGGGGCCGGCGATGGAGAAGGCGCCCTGGCGCGGCCGCTCGGGCGGCCGGACGGCGTCCAGGTAGGCGTGCGCCGCGGCGTCGGCCGAGGGGAAGTCGGCGCAACGGAAGACGCGCGAATCCCGGATGCCGGTGTCGTCGATCAGGCCGAAGCGGGCGTTGGTGCCTCCGATGTCGGCGACGAGAATGGGAGGGGTCATGAATAGGGCGCTCGCGTCAAGGCGTTCACATAGGCCTCGCGCCACGCGGCGATGTCGTTGCGGCGCAAGGTCTTCAGCATGGCGGCGTGGCGCTCCTTCCGTTCCTCCAGCGGCATGGTGAGTCCGCGTTGCAGCGAGTCCGCCACCCCTTCGATGTCGAAGGGGTTGACGATCAGCGCCTCCGTCAGCTCGAGCGCCGCGCCGGCGAACTCCGAGAGCACCAGCACCCCCGGGTCCTGCGGATCCTGGCACGCCACGTATTCCTTCGCCACAAGGTTCATGCCGTCGCGCAGCGGCGTGACCAGGCCGATGTTGGCCTGCCGGTAGAAGCCGGCCAGGATGCGGCGCCCGAAGCTCTTGTTCAGATAGCGGATCGGCGCCCAGTCGAACTCGGCGAAGCGGCCGTTGACGCGGCCCGAGAGCTCCGACAGCTCGCGGCGGATGGCGATGTACTCCGGCACGTCTTCGCGACTCGGCGGGGCGATCTGCAGGAACGAGACGCGGTTGGAGTGCTCGGGATAGGATTCCAGGAGCTGCTGGAACGCCTCGAACCGGTGCGGCAGGCCCTTGGAATAGTCCAGCCGGTCGACACCGATGATCAGGCGCCGGCCCACCAGACTCTCGCGCAGCCGCTCGGCATGGCGCGAGCGCGCGGCGGTCTGCGCCAGGCTCTCCAGGTTGGCGGTGTCGATGCTGATGGGGAAGGCGCGGGCCAGCAGGGAGCGGCCGAAGGCATGGATGCGGCAGCCGCCTTCGAAACCGGGGCCATCCACCTCGCCGTGCGCCTCGTAGCGGATGTAGTTGGCGAAACAGCGCAGGTCGACCTCGGTGTGGAAGCCCACCAGGTCGTATGCGCACAACTGGCGCACCAGGTCGCGGTGGTTGGGCAGCACCTTGAGCACCTCCGGCGCCGGAAACGGCGTGTGCAGGAAGAAGCCCATGCGCTGCCCGCAGCCGCGCGTGCGCAGCTCCTCGCCCAGCGGGATCAGGTGGTAGTCGTGCACCCACACCATGTCGGCGGGCCGCAGCAGCGGGGCCAGCCGGTCGGCGAAATAGCCGTTCACCCGCTGATAGCCTTCGCGGGTGCGGCGGCTCACCGAAATCAGGCCGAGGCGGTAGTGGAACAGCGGCCACAGCGTCTGGTTGGCGAAGCCGTTGTAGTATTCCTCGTGGTCGCGCCGGCCGAGGTCGAGCGTGGCGTAGGTGAGCCGGCCAACGTCGATGTGCGTCGGCTCCGTCTGCGACTCGCCTTCGATGACGGTGCCGCTCCAGCCGAACCAGATGCCGCCGGTCTTCTTCAGCGCCGCCAGGACGGCGACGGCGAGTCCACCCGCAGCCTGCTTGCCCTCGTCGATGGGGGCAACGCGGTTGGAGACAACGACCAGTCTGCTCACACTAAGGACTCCCGGTTGTGGTCGGCCGCGACCATACCCTGGACGAAACGGCCCCCCGTCCCGCTTGGTTCCCGTTGCGGAAACCCACCGCACCGCCTATTTGTTTCGACGAAGAACCATACCTTCGCTTGTTGTGCAGTGCAGCGGTGGTTTAGTCCTCTTGGGGGTGCGCCTTGCCCAATGGTGGGTTGCAAGCCTTTGTAGAGGCTCAAAAATTTATTTTCCCCCTTGATCCTCTCCGTGCCCGGTCCCATATTGTGCAGTGCGACATCGGTCGTGTTGCGACGCGGTCGATGGCGTAACGCACTTCTTGGGCGTTTCCTCCCTAGACTCGGGCCGCGGGGTTTCCCCGCGGCCTTTTTTTCGTGTCCGGGAGGAGGGGTGGAGCTTGGGTAGGCTTCGCCTGCGCCTCGCATCAGCGTTTGCCCAGGGTTTCGCCGTCGATCCGGCCAAGGGTGGCGATCAACTCGGCCATGTGCTCGGCCAGCACGGACAGGTAGGGCAGGCGGTCGAGCGTCGCCTCGTCCATGTAGAGGTCGCGGTTGATCTCGATCTGCAGCGCGTGCACGCCGGTGCGCGGCCGGCCGTAGTGGCGGGTGGTGAAGCCGCCGGCATAGGGTGTGTTGCGGCTCACCACATAACCTTTGGAGCGCAGCAGCTTCTCCGCCGTATCGATGACGACGGGGGCGCAGGCGCTGCCGAAGCAGTCGCCGAGCACGAGGTCGACGCGCCGCCCGTCGCGCGCCCGCTCGGTCGAGCCGGCCGACGGCATGGAGTGGCTGTCGATGAGGATGCAATGGCCGAAGCGGTCGGTCGTGGCCTCGATCAGCGCCTTCAGCGCACCGTGGTAGGGATGGTAGAAGTGGGCGACGCGCTGTACGGCGTCGGCGAATCGCAGCTTGGCGCGGTAGATCTCCTCGCCATTGGCGACCACGCGGGCGATGGTGCCCAGCCCGGCGGCCACCCGCGGCGAGCGGGTGTTGACGTAATCCGGCAGGCTGTCGGCGAACATGTCCGGATCCAGCTCGTACGCCTCGCGGTTGGCGTCGAGGAAGGCGCGGGAGAACAGAGCGCGCAACAGCGGCGCGCCGAGCCGCGGGGCGGAGGCGAAGATCTCGTCGACGAAGGCGTCCTCGGACTTGCGCAGAGCCTGCCCGTCCAGCCGCGCGGCGGACAGGAAATCCGGCGGGTAGTGCCGGCCGCTGTGCGGTGAGGCGACCACCAGGGGCAGAAGCTGTTCCGGCGGCGCCTGGATGTCGTACACGCGGTTCAGGGTGGCGTCGGCGTCTAAATGCGCATCCATGACGATAGTGATGTAATCGACCGGAGGCCCGCTGTCACGGCCCGCTGTCACGCGGCCCCGTGGTCTTCCGCAGACACAACAATGGTGGGGGCGTTACGATCCGCGTCCGCAAGGGCGGGAAACGCACCCCGAAAAAAAGTGAACGTGGGGGTTGCCACGCCCTGCGGATGGTGATAAATCCCCCGCTCACCGCCGGCCGGGCACGGTCGAACGTCGGATGGGCGCGTAGCTCAGCGGGAGAGCACTACGTTGACATCGTAGGGGTCACAGGTTCAATCCCTGTCGCGCCCACCATCCTCTAAGTCAAGCTGTGGCAACGGCTTAGAGGAATGGCCCTACACCCAGCAAAAGCAGCTTCGGATCAGCTTGGCACACTCTGGGCACAGAGAGGCAAGCTGCATGGCTTCCATCCGCAAGCGTGGCGACAGGTGGCACGTTCAGGTCCGTCGCCAAGGATTTCCTCAACTCACCCGTTCTTTCACTCTGAAGACCGACGCCGAACGATGGGCTCGGCAGATCGAGGCAGAGGCCGACCGTTCAGGGTTGCTCGTTGATCCCAAGGTGCTTCGGCAAACCACCCTGCGGGACCTGATTGAGCGTTACCGGGATACGGTGGTGGTGAACAAGCGTGGTCGGGATATCGAGACGATCATCCTGAACGCCGTTCTTCGGAAACCCTTCGTTCGCTTGGCGCTGACCGAAGCGACTTCAGCCGTGTTCGGCACCTACCGAGACGAGCGCCTTGAAGCGGTAAAGCCCGCTACTGTCTGCCGTGAGCTTGGCATTCTTCAGCATATGTTCGAGGTAGCACGGAAGGATTGGGGCTTTCCCATGCCAGCCAATCCCCTGAAGGCGGTCCGGAAGCCGAAGCTGAACAAAGGGCGGGACAGGCGCCTCGACGGACCTGCGGAACTGGCGGCGCTGATTGATCACTCGGCCCAATGCCGGAACAAGTTCATTGGTCCGCTCTTTCTGCTGGCATTGGAAACCGGAATGCGGCGGGGTGAACTCGTCAACCTGCGCTGGGAGCACGTCAACCTGGGTAAGCGAACCCTGCACATTCCCGTCACTAAGAACGGCCACCCACGCACCATTCCGCTCAGCACCGCAGCCGTTGAGATCCTTAAGCAGGTGCCTTGCCCAGCGGCTGGTGAGTATGGTCGGGGAGGCAAGGTGCCTTGTGCTGACAGTAGGGTATTCCCGGTCACTGCGAACGCCGTGAAGCTGGCTTGGCGGCGGCTGAGGGGGAGGGCAGGGGCTGAGGGGCTTCGGTTCCACGACCTTCGCCACGAAGCTGTAAGTAGCTTCTTTGAGCGAGGCCTGAACGTTCCTGAGGTCGCTCTTATCAGCGGCCACAGGGATGCACGGATGTTGTTCCGGTACACCCACCTGAAGCCGGAAGACGTGGCTCGGAAGTTGGGGTGAGGCGGTGGTGATAGCTTCCTGAAGGGGCGTTTCAAAACACGCGCAATGTTGGGCGGGAGTTGTGCCCCTGGCTCCCGCTCATCTGAAAAAATGCCCCCATGGTTGGCGTTTGACCAACCACAGAGGCAGGGTAGACAAAGGTTATGCTGCTAGACTGAAGGCGTTCTTTCGCTGGGAGCCTCCCACTTCAACGATCCCATAGGTCGCCAACGCTTCCTGAAAGTCGTCATGCGAGCGAACATCTTTCTTGAAGTTCTCAGGCGACATCCCAATGGCCTTCGCGACTTCGGTGAACCTGACTGTTGCGCCAGCGGCAGCGGTTTCAGCCCAAGCCCTGAGATAGGCCACCGCCCTCCCAACACAGCCGCTCAGGATCCAGCCTTCCTCACGCCATTGCTGCACCGTGGCCCCTAGGAACACGTCCGCCAATGCCTCCAGGAAGCCGTGACGGCTATCTGCGATGATGTAAGCGGTGCAAGGGGCGCAGGACGCGCCAATGCAGCGCCGTACGGAACCACGACAAAGCGCTTGAAGGACGTGGTGTTTGAACTCCCCAAGCCTCACCTCGGCTATCTCCTCGGCTGACACGGGGCCATCCGGAGCCCGCCTCGCCGCCGCCGTGCGCTTCACGCCCTCGTATTGAGGGATGCTGTAGAACAGGGTGCCAGCGAGGATGACGTTGGGCCGATCCACGAAGGCGTTGGTTGCCATGTGGTTGCCCCAGGTGATGAACTCCACATCCACCTTAGCCCCTTGAAGGTGCTGGCGGATGCAACGCTCATAGTCCCCCGCCATCGGGTCGGGTTTGTGGGTGATGATCAACCATGGCTCCTCCGGCTTGGTCAGGACCATGCGGGCCACTTCCTTGCACAACTCCTCCCCATGCTTGGCGAAGGCGGACTTACCCCCACCCCTGTCCCAGACGTTGATGGTGAGGTTGTCGTACCGCTTCGTTGCCTCCCGTAGACGAACCAGAAGACCACGGGCCTCCAAGTCCTTGTAGGTACTCCTGACTCTACCAGAGGCGTCCAGGATCAGCATGGGAGCCAAGTCAGGGGGCAGGGTCTCCCGGTAGTCCACCAGGGTGCTTTTGTTCAGAGAGCAACGCCGGACGCTTACCGTACGCCCTGAGAGGTGCCACAGGTCCGTTGCCGCCTCCTTCTGCCCCACACGTGCCTTGGCCCCTATAGCGTGGATCACCTGGAAAATGCTTATCCCGTACTCTTCAGCGAAGTCAGGAACGGTGAAGGTGCTGCCGTCTGGAGCCTCCTCCACCTTGTTGAAGGTATCCTTGACCCGCTCCCTGAGTTCAGGGCTGATGGTGGATAGGATGCCAAACAATCCCGCCATGGCATCGGTGTCCAAGGTGACTGCACGGCCTGGAATGAACGTCTCATCCCAGACACGGACAGCCCTGGGCTTGCCCTTGAAGTTCCATTCATCTGTACCGGATAGGAGCTTTCCTCTCTGTCGCTTCTCGATCCGCTGTTGGGTCGTGACCAACACCTGGGCCTCCTGAGGAATGGGGTGCCCCAGAGCGTTCAGAGCCTCATTGCTGGTAAGGACCGCAATGGCCGTGGAGGGCATCTCTCCGCTCTTTTTGATCCCATTCACAAAATTCTCCACCTCTTCCAACCTTCCAAGACAGATAAGCACACCAACATCCTTGTGAGGTTCTGAATGGACAAGGTTACGGACAAAGCTGTAGAGGGTCTGTGTCTTGCCAATGCCTGGATCGAGGGCGGACAGGTAGAAGCATTCCTTTGCCACCCCATTTGCCATGTCCTCCATAGCCTTTGCTTGATCGGACAGCGCTGACCACATTGCGGTGCTTGGTTCGTGGTGGACGGAGGGAAAGTAGGCTCTTAGGTCCGTGGTTGTTGCTTCCGTTAGAGGATAGCGATTGTGGTTGGAGGTGGAGGGAGAAGACATAGCTTCTCCTTCCGCAGCCTCAGGATAGGCTTCGGGAGTCATAGTTAATCCGTTTCTGGTGGTAGGCGCATTAAGGGGGGAAGGTCAGTTACTATTAATAGACCCATCCCCCTTATCGGCTCGGAGAAAGCTTCTGGTTGACGAATTTAGAATGAACGCTGAGGCTACAGGTGCGCTACGTCCGAAATTGGTGTGTCAGAGCCAAGGTATAGGACGTGGCTGAGACTTTGGTGACTACGGCACGAGCCTCAGCCCAGAGCGCCAGCCGTAGAACAGCTTGAACGCTCAGGGTCACACATCTGTGTTATTCTTCACAGAGATCCGACAGGCTCTCAATCAAATCTACTGCATTGGCGACCAAGCGGAGGTCAGGAGAGATTTGTTCAGCTAGCATCTCAGCAGCCTTGCAAGCGGCCTGAAGGGAGGGGACGTATGGCGAATTAACAAATCCCTCTGCCGCATCAATGAAGACCTCCTCGGCATACCACAGTGCAGAACGCAGGCGTTCCCATGTGGTGTCCGGGGTCGTGGCGAGCTGTGGGCGTGAGTTGCCTTTGATCGTGCCCAGGATACCAAGCTTCTTCATCAAGCTCCTGTGAGTTCTGACCGCGTATTTAGAAACACGAAGCTCTCGTGCGATTTCTGCATTGCTCTTGGATGCCATGCACTCATGGGCCAGGGCGTGCCCGATGAGGATGGAAGCGATCCGGGCCTTCTCACGCTTGGTCAGAATGCGGAACGGATTGTCAACGGTATCGGCTTGGTTGCTCTGCTTATGCATGGTGCATCTCCTTCGTGTCCGTGGAAGGAGAGCCTGGGGGAACGGACCAGCACCCAGACCCAAGGAAGAGCCGCGCCCTTCCTCTTTGGTCGGGGTTTTAGGCAGTCTGTGAAATTAAGCCATTGATTCACCGTACATATCGGGTGATCAGGAAGAGAAGACCCAGGATCTATTCCATGTTTGCCATGGTAGGCCGCCAATAGCTGCCTCTAATTACAATTGCTATATGTTGTTTTTTGCGGAACAGCGTCCAATCGCTCCCGCCTTGGCCCCTACAACCCTGGTCAGCGCATTCTTGACCGCCTGCGCCGTCCAGGAGCCTCCACGGGCCGTTCTGACACCCATTTCCCCCAGCCGCTTGGCAATGGCGTTCAGGCTCAGCCCCTCAGCTTGAAGGCGTTGAATGGTGGGGATCACGGTAGCAGCGAACCCATCAGCGGCCTTCTGAGCAGCCTTCCCGCCCTCACGGTACACAGCGCCACCAAAGCCCTGGGGATTGCCCAAGCGCATCCCACGGGCCTTAGCGGCGGGACCACACGGGAATGTCCACTCCGTGGCGCGAGTAGTCCCCAGGTAGTCAAGTTGCTTGCTACCCCTCCTCTGCGCCCTTCAGGCGGGCCTAGAGTGCGAGACCGGCGTCAGCATCATCTTCTCCGACTTCGAGGGCTGCGATGAGATGGACCCCATCCGCGGCACCGGTGACGCCGAACTGGCCGAGGATGGAAGCCTGGAGGTCGAAATCCGCTTCCACCTCGGCGAGGAGATCCAGTTCAAGGCCCAACGCTGGTAGTGTTTCAGCAGCCTGCTAGAGGACACTAAGAACGGGGATAGCCGCGATGTACCGCTTTCCTCCGCGGCTGTAGAGGTGTTGCGGGAATAGTGGGTGGAGCAGGGGAGGACCGTTGCCGGCCTGGAGCGTCCCAGGTGGCAGTAAGGGTGTAGAGTCATGCCGACACGACCCTCTGCCCTCTGGTAATGACGGTGTTGGAGGTGATCCAGGGTGAGCCACGCCACTCAGGTTGGTAGAAGCCCCCCGGCGTTTGCCCGAACACCGCCTTGTTCACCGGAGGTGCCGCTTGCCTTCCCCATATGCCACTCACTTGAGTTGATGGAACTCAGATTTGCCGCGCTCTGTCACCTACTTTCGGGCTCTTGAATGGGAGGTTTTCAATGCTTTCAGGGACAATTTCTTCAATGGTCTTTGGGCCGAAATACGCTAAGCCTTGTTCCTTGATGATTTTTTTCGAAGCAAGCCTTTCTGTTTGCTTTTCTGTAGACTTGATTGTGGTCATAAACTCCTGGACATGAACAGCGACACCTCGGCCTCTGACGATCTCCAATCTACCAAGACTTTCGCCTGTGGACGGGTCAAATAACTCCGGCCCTAGTCCGTATACGATAAACCTGTCACCTACCTTAATGCCACCGCTTGAGCCGCGATTGATCACTACGGCGTCAGGATCCTTGTCATCAAGGATGTATATAACAGAAACAGGATAATCAGTATGCTCGGCGTTCATTGCGTCACCCCCTCCACAATAAGTTCGTATGGCGCAGATGGTTTAACTCGTAGGCCATTTAATGTACCTGAATCTCTCCGCTCTACATCCGACCATTTTTCTTCAGAATTCTGCGATTTCATATGAACGAAGATCTGCACCTTTCCATCCTCTTGCACATGATGCACTCTGCCAACACCTATTAATATCTCCCATCCTTCGCTATTGACGTGGTACACTGATACAATGACACTTGTAGAAAACAGAATTGATGGCTCAAGTAAGAGAAGGATTCCTTCGCGTTCTCTTAGGGTGAGCTTTTGCGCAGAGACAACGGTTGGAAGTTGTTTTTGAGATAGGCCGTGAAGCCTAATGGCTACGTCCAGCAATGTTATAACAACTATTAAAATGGCCAGCACGGGGATGCTTAACCATTTAATGCTTACAGTGGCGTTTGGCTCCCAATAAAATGCGAATGCGCTGAGGGCTGTCCCAACTGCGCCAACAGCGTAGGAGTTTGTTTGCTTTATTGACTTATATAATTCGGAGCTTAGTGAATTCATTATTAATCACGCTTGGCGTTTAGTGTGGCGGTGCAGCATAATCCCCAATGGTGGATGCTTTCAACTACTCAATTGCAGATGCGTGCGTGGCAGGGTGCCGCCGAAGCCGAGTCGCGCATGTGGTCCATACGACTACATTCTGCGGTTTGTGCTAATGAGGGCGCCGGCCCAAGTGTGCTGGGCATCTTCCAAACTAGGGCTCCGCAATGTCTCAAATAGCCTGCCCCTGTGAGTCGTCTCACGCTCAAGCTCAAGCCGTCCCAATAGAATGGTATTGTACATTTTGAGGCAGTCAGCTATAAACGTCTCAGACTTCATTGGGACAAACGGACACGATCATGCTCGTCGGTTACGCTCGCACCTCCACCCTGGAACAGAAGGCGGGCATTGAGGCTCAGGTGCGGGACTTGGAGGCCGCTGGGTGCTCCAAGCTGTTCCGTGAGCAAGTGTCCTCCGTAGACGTAGCCAACCGTGAACAACTCACCCAAGCCCTGGAGTTCGTCCGAGAAGGGGATACGCTGGTGGTGACGAAGCTGGACCGCTTGGCCCGCTCCATGGCCCACCTCATGACGATCCTGGAGGCCCTAAAGACCAAGGGGGCCTCGCTCCGCATCCTGAGCATGGGCATTGATACGGCGACCCCCACCGGCAAGCTGATGCTGACCATGCTGGGTGGCGTGGCTGAGTTTGAGCGGGAGATCATGCTGGAGCGGCAGAGGGAAGGGATTGCCAAGGCCAAGGCTGAAGGGAAGTACAAGGGCCGCAAGCCCACCGCTCAGGCCAAGGCTGATGAGGTGAAGGCCCTTCGCACTCAAGGCATCGGCGCAACGGAAATCTCCAAGCGTCTTGGCATCGGTCGCGCGTCCGTCTACCGCATCCTGGAGGATGCTGGGCAAGAGGAGGCAGCTTGAACCTTCAAGACTGCCCCAAGAGATGAGTCGACCGTATCCAACCTGTTGATTTCAATGAACCAGTTTAGGGCCTGGACTCCGGAGGCGCCAATTCACGCTCCACAAAGGCCAGAAGATCATCCAGCGGCTCTTCAAGTATCAAATCACCATCCTCGAATACATCATGGCTAGTGCAAGCTAGGGAGTCCAGCCTTCTTGCCATCTCTGTCAGAGCCCACACAATATCATTTCGCCTATCCTCAAGGTTAGTTCCATATAGCGAATCGGCCCAGCGATGTATCGCGGTCAATGTTATGCCACACAGCGGAGTGCGGACAGAAGGAGACTTATTGACTGCTGTAATGACCTGCCTTTCAAACTCAATCCTATCGCGAAATCGCCAATTCCTAGTGTGGTGCATTGTGGCTTGCTCCTCTTCCGAAGCGGCTGACACGCATGGCCCAATCAAATACGAGGGACTGAGCGGTTATAGCGTGAGACTGCTTGATGATAAACGGCGATACTTCTGCTCTAAGTGAGATTCGAGCCCTAGCAAACTGGCCATACTCCATACGTGACAGGGGAAATTTAATCCCTATAAGTTCCTGTAGAATATACGGTGAAAACCTAGAAAAAGTAAGCTTGCCAGCTAACCATGAGCCATACATCGCTATGTTTCTTGCGCACGTATATATTATACCAGCCTCATAGGTGGCATTTTTATCGCAAGCCCTTACAGAACTACGGCATCCCTCCAAAATATCGACAAAAGCGTCAATATCTTGGAGCGCCGACATATACGGTCGCGGTGAACCGAGTTCATCCACAATATCTGAAGCCACTGCGTTCCGCTTCGACTCAAGAAAAATGTGCCAACAGAAGAGATGGCCATCCGAATGCATTAAACGATATTTATTTTCTCCGTACCAAGATATAGACAGTTTTTCCCCATATGTTCGTAGGAGATCAATCTTGATAGCTTCAACATCAGCCTTGGTCGCGTGACTCGCCAATATGACTAGGACATCGATATCGCTCATCGAGTCCGAGTCGCCTCTGGCTATCGATCCAAAAAGACGAATGGCGCGAATGGTAGATGGCAACTCCATGAGTCCATTCATCGGTGCGCAACCCGCCTATAAAGAGCAGCAACAATAAGGCCCAAAAACACATACCTCACGAGCACCACAACTGAGCAAATATATGGATGGCTGCCGAAGAGAGTGTTGGTATCAACATCCAAAAATGCAAACAGAACGGTAAAAAACTCCCGTCCCCATGAGCTAAATGCGTCATTAACGCTCTGTAGAGAAGCGCCCTCCTTCTGAAAAGCAATGTAACCAGCCGTGAGCGCAATAAGCATCAACGTAGACGCTACTGGCGCCAGAAAATTTTCCCCATGTCCCCATAGCACCCCATCAAGCCAAAACAACACAGACCTAAACCATATTTCGACACGCTTAGGGGTCGATTTGTATTTTTTAGTATAATACTGCTCTTTTAGAACCCTCGCGCGACGCAGGTGCTCCCGTTCTGCGTTTAGCTCTTCTTTTATCAGAAGCTTCTCCGAACGATAATCGCCTACAGATGCAGCATTCACTCGCAGAACACGAAGAAGTTCCATTCTTATGTTATGCCAGTCAGGAAGATTATTGATGATCTCCTTAGCTGTAACAACAGTTTCTGAAAAATAAGCATACCTAAAGTCACACATCGTGAATGTGGCTGAGCGAAAATTGCAACCGTGAAATCTTGCGCCCACAAATTTGCAGTTCGTAAATCTCGCCTTGTAGAAATAAGATCTCTCTATCACAGCATATGAAAAGTCACAATTGATGAACTCGACCTCACGGGCGCCAATATCGATGAATTGGTAATGCTTAAAGTCACGCCCCTCAACTTCTCCTTTAACGGAGGATTTCTCAATTGTTTTTACCTCGCGGCGTAAAAATTCGGCGTTACCATCCCGCGTTAGTTCAATGGTGTCTGTCACTGCCGTTTTCCCCTATCACTAACCAAGAGCACATACCTTGGAGCTCGCGGTCTAAACGCCACGCACAGCTGATTGGGGAAGATACACAAAGACATACGCCACGCAAGCCCACGGTGCCCTCGAAATAGGTAAACTAGGTTGCTGCCTACACGGCTGAGCAGCCATCAAATGCCACATGGAGCCCCGACAGCTCCTTCTCAGAGAGCTTTTCTGGAACGGCGCAGCGAATATGGCGTGGCCTAGCATTCAGCAAACCAGAGGGGGACGGAGCAGGCAGGCTGGGGCGGTAGGATTCCTTTAGGTACCATCGAGACTCCCCGCTCCCCCGGCCCTCTTCAGCCAACCCAATTCAAAAATGCCGCTAAAGGCCGCGGTTATTGTTGGTTGTTCCCACCCTCACAAGCCGAGTGCCCTCCAGATTTCTTGAAGGTGACTCTTACCCACCCCCAGAGGGCTTGAAGTCCCTCCCAGCGGGGAAGGGGGGCCTATGTCAGATAACGGTACTCCCCCGGTGGGGCCGGGGCGGGGCCTGGGTGCTTGTCTGCGGGGGCGCTGTGGGGCGTTCGGTTCGGCACACTCCTGGCACACTGGTGGCACAGTGACGGTGTGCCGAGAGTGTGCCAAGGCTTGCATTGACGGCTAAGGTAGTGCTAGGGTCCCCCAGTAAACCGTTGATCCGTCAACTGTTTTTGCAAGGATGGGCGCGTAGCTCAGCGGGAGAGCACTACGTTGACATCGTAGGGGTCACAGGTTCAATCCCTGTCGCGCCCACCATCCTGAAGGCCAGCAACCTCAACGGGTTAGCTGGCCTTCGCCATGTCTGGGCCACGCTTGGCGGAGCGGGGCCTGGCAACTGGCTAGCAACCGTCACGGCAAGTCCAGCCCGGATGAGCGGTCGGGCACCCGAGGGGGGCTTGGCGGTGCTTTGGATCGTCTTCAAACTGTAGAGCGTCGTGACCGCGCCCCAAAAACCACTCAGAAAACTACCCTGCCCTTGTAGTCGCGTGGTCCTCCTGGAGCCTGATGTCATCAGGCTATTGCCAGTGACGCCTGCCTCAGGCGTGCAGCGCACCCCTGATGTTAGAGTGGCACGTGCTGGTCGGCTATCTGGCCGACGCGGTAACGGGCACTGTGGAGGACCTCATGGTGGCGCGGGCCGTGCTCGTGATCTTCGCAGGATCTGACTGACCCGACGGCCGTTCCGCGCCGGCTCCGCCGCGCTACGCGCTGCCGCACTACCCGGTGATCACGGTCAAGCGGCTGGCCGGGCTCCTCGGCGTCACCTTTCGGGCCGCCGACACGGCGGTTCACCTGCTGCTGCAAGCCGGGATCCTGACCGAGCGGACAGGTATCGCCGCAACCGGCTGTTCAGTCCCGTTCCGCAGCAAGGCCACCAGAAACTCCGGGGCCGTCGCGGCCTTCGCCGGCAAGGTCTCCAAGATGCGCGCCTGACGTGGGCTGTCAGGGGGCGGACGCGCAGAGATTCCGTGCGTTGCTGGTGCGGGCGGCCGGCAGCCCAGAGCGGAACCGGGGCGCCGACGCCGGGCGCCCCTGCCTTCGCCGTGGCACACCGTCCTGCCGCCGGCATTGTCGTGGCTTTGCATCTGTCCGCTGAACATGTGATAAGGCGCACGTCCCAAGCCTTACCGAAACGGCAAACGAGTGCAGGGTCGACCTCCGCTTCCCCCCATTGATCTCGACGATGGTCCGTCCGGCCGCATTCTGCGCGTGGCACGGGAGATCCTGCTGGCGGAAAACTACAGCGGTCTGACAATGGATGCTTTGGCGTCCGCGCTGGGGATGAGCAAGAAGACGCTCTATATTCACTTTGCGTCGAAGGACGCGATCGTCTCGGCCATCATCGACGCCACCGGCCGGACGGTCCGCCGGCAGGCCGAGGCCGCCATGGCCCAATGGACGGCCGACTTCACCAGTGTTCTGCGCACCGTGCTCGGGATCATCAGCATCAACGTGGCGGTGCTCACCCCGGGATTCATGGCGGACATCGAGCGTTTTGCGCCGCACCTCGCGCGGGAAATCGAGGCGCTCAAGGATCGCAACATCCCGGCGGTGTTCGGGCGCCTGATCGAGTTGGGTATCGCCAACGGCAAGGTGCGCCGTGATGTCGATGTGCGCTTTGTGGTGGAGTTCCTGCTGCAGACCATGAAGAGCCTGCATCAGACCGAATCGCTGAATCGCTCCGGGCTTACCATGCAGGCTGCCTTCGAAAAGGCGCTGGATCTGTTCCTCATCGGCCTGCTGTCGCCGGAGGGGAGGGCCGAATATGATCCCGCCGTAAAGCCACGGACGACGGAATAGCGAGCTTAACGGCGAACGGTCCACCATCGCGCGCATCGGCAGCGTGGGCTTCCATTAAGAAGCCTATTTCATGTACAAGGTTTCCTCATGGGGAAATACGCAGCGCGATGACCAGTCTTTTCCGTTCTGCTGCCGTCGAGCGGCTCGGCACGCCGGATCGGCTCGACGAGCCGATCCGGGTCACGGTGCCGTCGGCGTGGCTTGCTCTCGTAGCGCTGCTGGTTTTGGTTGTGGTGGGGGGCGTTGCGGGGGTTCTTGTTGTCGTGCCGGTCAAGGTGCGCGGCGAAGGCATCATCATCTCGGCGGCCGGCGTTCTCGACGTTCCCTTCGCGGCGACGGGGCGAGTGGCCGGCATCGCCGTGCAGTCCGGGGCATACGTCGAGCGCGGCACGGTGGTCGCCCGACTCGACCAGCCCGAATTGCGCCGCGAACTGGAACAGGCCCGCGCGGACGAGCGCGACCTGCAGGACCAGCGCCAGCGGGTGAGAAATTTCCTGATCCGCAGCCGCCATGCCCACGCCGAGGTGGCTGTCCAGCAACGCCGCGACATCGAGCAGAGCCTTGGCCTGGTGCGTCAGCGCCTCCGCTTCCTGCAGGAGCGCGCCGCCATCGAGGCGCAGCTCTATGAGAAGCAGGCGACGACGCGGCAGAAGCTGGTCGATGCGCAGATCGACATCGGCAGGACCGAAGAGGAGATCGCCGCGCAGCAGCAACGCCTGAAGCAGCTCGATCTCGACGACGCGATCACGAGCATTGAGGGTGAACGGGAACTGCTCGATCTCGACTTGAAGGTCGCCGCCGCGGAGCGTCGGGTCGCCGCACTCACCGACCGGCTGAAGCAGGCGGAGGAGGTGGTGACGCCGTACGCCGGCACCGTGGTCGAGTTCAAACGCAACGCCGGCGAGCTTGTCCGCCAGGGCGAGGCGCTGCTGTCGCTGCTGCCCGACCAGGGGAGCGGGTCGGGTGGTGCGCTTGGCGTCACCCTCTTCGTGTCGGGAGCGGACGGCAAGAAGATCGCGCCGGGCATGGTGGTGGAGGTGTCGCCCAGCACCGTGCGGCGGGAGGAGTACGGCTTCATGCTGGGCCGCGTGCGTGCGGTGGCCGCCCTTCCGGCTACGGAAGAGGGCATGATGCGCACGCTGAAGAACCGCCAGCTGGTCGCCGCGCTGTCGGTGGGTGGAGCCCCCTTCCAGGTCGATGTCGAGTTCGAGACGGATTCCGCGACCCGCACCGGCTATCGCTGGTCCTCGTCGGCCGGCCCCGACGCGGCGATCACGCCCGGCACGCTCGCCGCCGGGCAGATCTGGGTGCAGCGGCTGCCCTTGGTCGAGATTGCCTTTCCGGCGATGCGCCGCCTGTCGCGGTCCGGCGCATGAGCAATATGGACAGCGCGGCATGGCCGCGCATGCGCCGGGTGCGCACGCCGACGGTGCTGCAGTTGGAGGCGGCCGAGTGCGGCGCGGCGTCGCTGGCGATGATTCTCGGCTATTTCGGCCGCCGCGTGCCGCTCGAGGAATTGCGTCAGGCCTGCGGCGTCTCGCGCGACGGCAGCAAGGCCGGCAACATCCTGCGGGCGGCGCGTCGCTACGGCCTCATCGCCGACGGCTACCGCAAGGAGCCGGAGACGCTGGGCGACCTGGAATTGCCGCTGATCCTGTTCTGGAACTTCAACCACTTCGTGGTGCTGGAGAAGCTGGGGCCGGACGGGGCGGTCCTCAACGACCCGGCGCTCGGCCACCGGCGGGTCGACGCTGCGGAGTTCCAGGCCAGCTTCACCGGGGTGGCCCTGGCCTTCCGGCCGGGGCCGGAGTTTCAACGCGGCGGCCGGAAGGCCGGCGTCGTCGGGGCGCTCGCCAGCCGCCTGTCCGGCGCGCATGGCGGGCTGGCCCTGATCGTGCTGGCGAGCGGCGGGCTGATCCTGCCGGCGCTGCTGGTGCCGGCGTTCACCCGCCTGTTCGTCGACTACGTGCTGATCCAGCGGCTCGACGACTGGCTGCTGCCGCTGGTGCTGACCATGTTCGCCGTCGCCGCGGTGCGCGCCGGGCTGATCCATGCGCAGCAGCAGGGCCTGGCGCGGCTGCGCAGCTACCTGGCGCTGCGCGGCGCCGGCCGCTTCGTCTGGCACGTCCTGCGCCTGCCGGTCGGCTATTTCGCCCAGCGCTACCCCATCGAGATCGCCTACCGCAACGGGCTGAACGACCGGCTGGCCGATCTGCTGGCGCGCGACCTCGCGACCGCCGTGCTCAACGCCCTGGTGGTCGTCGTCTACGCCGCCGTGATGGTGCAGTACGATCTGGTGCTGACCGGGGTCAGCGTCGCCATGGCGCTGATCAACCTCGTCACCCTGTGGCTGGTGGCGCGCAGCACCGGCGAGCTCAACCAGCGCCTCCAGATGGACGACGGCTTGGTCGGCGCCGCCACCGTGCAGGGCTTCTCCATGCTCGACAGCCTGAAGGCGACGGGCACCGAGAGCCGCTTCCTGGCGCAGTGGACCGGCCGCCACGCGCGGGTGCTGAACGCCGAGCAGACGCTCGGGCGCCTGCACGTGTTCGTGCGCTGCCTGCCGTTCGGTCTGACCGCGCTGGGCTCCATCGTCATCGTCATCGTCGGCGGCCTGCGGGTCATGGATGGCGCCATCAGCATCGGCATGCTGCTGGGCTTCCAGACGCTGGCGACGATGTTCGCCCAGCCGATCACCCAGCTCGTCCAGTTCGGCGCCCACATCCAGGAGGCGAGCGCAGATCTCGAACGTCTCGACGACGTGATGCGCCAGCGGCTCGATCCCGGATTCGCGGTGCCGGACGACGCCGAGGCCGACGGCCCCGGGCGCCTTCCCGGCACCTTGCGGGTGGACGGGCTGACCTACGGTTACCGGCCGCTCGACCCGCCGCTGATCGAGGATTTCTCGCTCGACCTTCGACCCGGCGGCCGCATCGCGCTGGTCGGCGGGTCTGGCAGCGGCAAATCGACCATCGGCAAGCTGATCGCCGGTCTGTACCATCCGTGGGGCGGCGAGATCCTCCTCGACGGCCGGCCGATCGCTTCGCTGCCGCGGTCGACGCTGCGCCATTCCATCGCCTTCGTCGACCAAGAGGCGGCGCTGTTTCCCGGTAGCATCCGCGACAACATCAGCCTGTGGGACCCGACGCTGAGCGACGAGCGGGTGGTCGCCGCGGCGCGCGACGCGCACATCCACCCGGAGATCGCAGCGCGCACGTTGGGCTACGACACGCCGGTCGACGAAGGGGGACGGAATTTCAGCGGCGGACAGCGGCAGCGCATCATCCTGGCCCGCGCCCTGGCGCGCGATCCGTCGCTGCTGGTCCTCGACGAAGCGACCAGCGCGCTCGACGCGCAGACCGAATTCGCCTTCATGGAGACGCTGCGGCGGCGCGGCTGCAGTTGCATCATCATCGCCCATCGGCTTAGCACGATCCGCGACTGCGACGAGATCATCGTCATCGACCGAGGCCGCATCGCCGAGCGCGGCCGCCACGACGATCTCGTGCGGCTCGGCGGGCTCTACCGGGCCTTGCTGGAATCATGAGCGGCGATCTGCAAGATGCGGTCGGCGAGGTGCTGGAGGTGGCGCCGGGCGAAGCGCTCGATCTCGGCCGCCTCGCCGGCGCCTGGAGCGTCCGCTCCGGCGCGGTGGAAGTGTTCGCCGTCGTCGAGCGTGACGGGCGGATGGTGGGGAACCGCCATTTCGTTCACGCCGCGGCGGTGGGCGACGTGGTGTTCGCGGTGCCGGCCGACGACGTCTCCGGCGGCCGGCTGCTCGCCTTCGCTGCCGCGGGGGCGGCGCTGGAGCCGGCCGTTCCGCCGAGCCTGTCCGGGTTCGCCTCGGCCATCGATGCCTGGCTGTGCGGGTTCGCGCAGTCGCTCGCGCGGGTGCACTCGGGGTCGCGGCGGAACGGCATCGCTCTGCATGGCGGCGACGAGGTGACCTGTCCGGCGGGCGGCAGCGTCCTGGCGGCGCGCGACGTCGTCTGGGGCGAGGTGGTGGCGGGGCGCGGCCGCTTCCTTGCCGACCCCGCCACCCCATTGGTGCCGGGCATGCTGGTGCCGCTGGCCGCCAGCATGTGGATCGAGGCGGACGACGGCGAGCTGACGCTGCGCGGCGTGAACACCGACCGGGTGCTTCGGACGCCGGGATGGCCGGCCTGTCTTGCCGTCGCCCAGGCCGCCATGCTCCGCCACCTCGCCGATGCGCTCGCGGACGAGCATGCGGCGGAGGATGAGCGGCTGCGGCGTTCCATCGCGTGGTCGCGGCGCGCCCTCGCGGCGACCGTCGCCGACTTCGCCGACGTCTTCCGCCGCACCGACCCCGTGGTCGAGGGGATGGTGCGCGAGGACGCCCTGACCGCCGCCTGCCGCGCTGTCGCCCGGGCCATCGGCAGCGACCTGCCGCCGCTTCCGCGTGCCCGTTCGGCCGGCTCCGCGGGGATGGTCGAACGGATTGTCCGGCAGGTGCGCATGCCCGCCCGCGAAGTGACTCTGCGCGGCGCCTGGTGGCGCGAGGAGCTCGGGCCGCTGGTCGGTGTCCTTGCCGACAGCGGCGCGCCCGTCGCCCTGCTGCCCGCCGGCCGCAGGGGTTACCGGCTCTACGATCCGGAAGACGGTCGGGTGCATGCGCTCGGGCCGGAGTTGGCCCGACGGGTCGCACCCACCGCCTACATGCTCTACCCGACGCTGCCGCCGCAGCCGATGACGATCCTTGGGCTGATGCGTTTCGGCCGCCGCACCTCGTTGCGCGACCTGCGCACCATGTTCCTGATGAACGGCATCGGTGCGCTGTTGGGGCTGGCCATTCCCGTCGCCACTGGCGTGCTCGTCGACGAATTCGTGCCCAGCCACCTGCGCGGCCAATTGCTGCTCATGGGGGGCATGCTGCTCTTCCTCACGTTGGTCCAGCTCGTGGTCAAGATCACCGGCGACCTCGCGCAACTGCGCCTCAGCGGGCGGGCGGGCGGACGGGCGCAGACGGCGATCGTCGAGCGCACCCTGCGTCTCGCCAACGACGTGTTGAACCGCTTCTCCTCGGCCGACCTTGCCCAGCGGGCGCTTGTCATCGACGACATCCGGCGATCATTCGGCAGCGTCGTCGTCGAATCGCTGCTGTCCGGCGTGTTCACTGTGGCCAGCCTGACCCTGCTGCTGTTCCTGGCGCCTGGGGCGGCGGGCGTCGCCCTGCTGCTGTTCGCGCTGTTCCTTGGTGCGGCGCTGTGGGCCGGTCGGGCGCAACTCCCGGCGCTGCGGCAGAGCGAGGAGCGGATCGCCGAGGCGTCGTCGCTGGTCTTCCAACTGGTCGGCAACATCGCCCAGCTGCGCGCGGCCGGCGCGGAGGAGCGGGCGTACGCGCGCTGGGGGCAGAGCTACGCCGCGGTCCAGCGCGCCGTGCTGCGCGCGGCGCGGGTGAGCACCCGCTTCGCCGCCTTCGCCGGCGCCTACGAGGTGGCGAGCCTCGCCGTCTTCTTTGCCGCCGTGGGCCTGCTGCGGCCGGCACACTCGAGCACCGGCGAGCTGCTGGTCACCGTCGCCATGTTCGCCTCCTTCCTCACCGCGTCGAACGGATTCGGTGCCGGCATCCTGCGGATCTTCCTGATGCTGCCCAGGTTCGCCCGCACCCGCGTGCTGATGGAGGCGGTGCCGGAGGTGGATGCCAGCAAGGCCGATCCCGGCGAGCTGTCGGGGCGCATTGAGGTGAACCGTCTCAGCTTCGGCTACGAGGCCGGCGCGCCCCTGGTGCTCGAAGACGTCTCCTTCACCGTCGAGCCCGGGGAGTTCGTCGCCTTCGTCGGCGCCTCGGGGTCCGGCAAGTCGACGCTGATGAAGCTGCTGCTGGGCTTCGAGCGGCCGCTGGCCGGCGGCATCTTCTACGACGGCCAGGACCTGCGGAAGCTCGACATCCAGGCGGTGCGCCGGCAGATCGGCGTGGTGCTGCAGAACGGCCGCCTGATGTCGGGCTCGATCGCCGAGAACATCCTGGGCGTCAGCGGCGGCGGTGCCGAGGAGGCGTGGGCCGCCGCCCGGCAGGCCGGCTTGGCCGAGGACATCCAGGCGATGCCGATGGGCCTGCATACGGTCCTCACCGCCGGTGGCGCCACGCTCTCCGGCGGCCAGGCGCAGCGTCTCATGATCGCCCGTGCGTTGGTTGGCCGGCCACGCCTGCTGTTCCTCGACGAGGCCACCAGCGCGCTGGACAACCGCAGCCAGGCCATGGTGACGAAGAGCCTGGAGCAGACCGCCGCCACGCGTATCGTCGTCGCGCACCGGCTCAGCACCATCCGCGGCGCTGACCGGATCCATGTGCTGGAGCGCGGACGGATCGTCCAGTCCGGCAGCTTCGAGGCATTGGCAGGTGTGCCCGGCCCGTTCGCCGATCTGGTGCGTCGTCAACTGGACTAGCTGTCCGGATGCGAGACGCCCTTTGCCTATCAGGTGCCAGATGATCAAATGGCGCCACTGTACCGCCTGATAGACCGCCGCCACTCGGAAAGCAAAGATCCTGTTCAGCGCCGGCTAAACAGGATCTCTGTCTTGTAAGGGTGGCGGCGTTTTGCGGAATAGCTCAACTTCTATTCTTGATAATCCATTCAATATGGTTATATCGCGGATCCTCGCGGCCGCTATTCCCTCCGGACACATCGTCAAGATCGGCATCAGCGATCTTGTCCTTGACCGATTCAGCCTCGGTTGGCGGAACGGTGTCCGTTGTCGTGTCGGTCTTGGACGTCTTCGCAGCGGTCATGGCTCTCTCTCTCCGTGCGAGGGTGGCGTGGCATCCCAGGTGCTTACCACTTATTGCCCGCCCTCTTGTTTGATCCCATTACGAGTGTATTGCCCCATCCACTCAAACCCAGTCAAAAAGCCGCCGCCCGACACCTTGTCGAGGTCAGTGTCGGCGACCTTGTCCTTGGCGAGCTCGGTCCCGGTGGGCTGAAGCGTGTCAGGCTTCGTGTCGGTCTCAGGCGTCTTGGAAATCTTTTGGTTGGTCATGATCCTCTCCTTCATCACTGATCGACTGCCACTGCTAGCAAGCAGACATCCGGTTCGACGGAAGAGGAGCAGGATGTCTGCTTGCTGGTGCCGGCAGCGTTGCTGCGGAACGATTTAACTCTTATTCTTGGCCCACTGATCCCAGGTGAAATCCGGACCCGCGCGGCCGCCGATTCCTCCAGAAACATCGTCCAGATCGGCATCGGCGAGCTTGTCCCGACTCGCATTCCCGTTGGATTGGGTCGGCTCGAAAGGAATTTGATCGCTGTTGAGGGCTTTCCCCTCGGCCAAGTTGCTTTTCTTGCTCATGTCGTTCGTCTTCATTGTTCTGTCGTCAGCCCGAGCGGGCGTGGCACCTTTGGTCCAGATCGGTGCAAGCACACCCGGACGGCATTCGACGGGCGCTCCGATCGCCCGGGTTAATTGCACGCGACCGGAGGTTGTTGCCTGATCAGAATGGTGAGGCCATCGCCTGCACCGGCTACCGCGTCGAGGTCGGTATCGGCGATCTTGTCCTTGGCCGGTTCAGTCTTGGTAGGCTGAAGCGCGCCAGGCTTGGTGTCGGTTTCGGGCGTCTTGGAAGTCTTCTGGTCGGTCATGATCGTCTCCTTCATCAAGGTTGTGGCGTGTTGGTGGAAACAGCGGTCCCGGCGCACTGCAGGTCGGCATGACTGTTCGGCGATGTTCGGATGGCATCCGGTTGCCACCGCTGCTGTCTGCGGAATGTCGGCCATCCGACGGTCGCAGCCGTTCATGGCATGCCGTCGCGCGGCGGTCAGGAAACGACATCCAGCAGGCCGATGCAGATCACCAGGATCATCAAGGCCGCCCCGATGGACACGGCCCCGGCGAAGGCCGTGCGGGTGAGGACGCGCTCGCTCAGCGCCGTCCGCGCCACGACGTAGGAAATGGGAAAGTAGAGCAGGACCGCCGTGACCAATCCCGGCGAGTGCCGGCCGTAGATGGCGGTCGTCGTCAGATGGAAGATGAAGTTCCAGAACAGGTTCCCGCTGGCCCATGACAGGAGGAAAAACGCGGCGACCGGGGAAGGGCGCCAGGAAGCCCACAGGGTCAGGCTCAGCAGAATTGCCATGAAAAGCGCGTTGTTTCCCTGGAAGGACACTCCAGTCATGGAACTGCCGAAGATGTCCCCGACCCAGCCGGGGAAGCCGGTTCCGTATTCCTCGATGATGTGCAGGGCAAAGGCGGCCGGCATCAGCCAAATCAGCCTGCGGAACTGCGCGGCGGGGGGAGCAATCCCGTCACTCTCCCGCGAATCGCGGTTGATGACCGACGGGCCAGGACGCGGTTTGTGATCAGCCTTGTATGTGGTTACTTCAGCCATGTCGGCCTCTTTCTTCCCAACGTTTGATAGGATCGCCCGTGTTCCTCGCTTCGCATGGCTGGGGCGGCGCAATGCCAGAACTAGCCTCGCGGGAGAAGGTTGTTATGCGAATCGACGTCGCGGCGGACATGATCATCACTTGAAATAACGCCCCCGGAGATCTCATTGATTTTGGTCTCTGTGTCGCCATGGACGGGATTGAATGGTGAGGTCGTCGCCTGCACCGGCTACCGCGTCGAGGTCGGTATCGGCGATCCTGTCCTTGGCCGGTTCAGTCTTGGCCGGCTGAAGCGCGTCAGGCTTGGTGCTCGTCTCGGGCGTCTTGGAAGTCTTCTGGTCGGTCATGATCGTCTCTTCATCAAGGTTTTGACGCGTTGATGGGAACAGCGGTCCTGGCGCACTGCAGGTTGGCAGGACAATTCACCGCGCCGCGGACTCCCCGTGGCTGGGTTGCGCAACCGGGAGAACCACCGGCGACACATGGTCATACGTGCGACCACTGCTGGATACTCCGTCGAGTCGTCCTCGTTGATCCTTCCTGGGTTCGATGCGCTGGCGGTCCTCTGCGGCCGGTTGGCTTTCCATCGGCCTTGAACGAGTGCATCGCATCCGTTCGGATGATTGATACCACCAACGGGCTGGTTTGGAAACTGGAAAGATTCTACTAGTTTCCAGCAGCCTTTGGTGTTATGCCTTTTGCATGCGGCCATGTATGAGGGCGGCGCTGGGAACCGATCGCGCATGGCGCGAAGGACGATACTGAACCGCTACCCCGATCCTGTGCTGCATGGCGGAAAGGCGCTACAGGGCGCGGCTCGCGCCGGGCCGCGTGGCGCCTTCATCGACGCCGGACTACGAGCGCCTCCCGCGCCAGACCTTTGACCATCCGGAGATCCATCCAATGAATCGTACTCTCACAGTCGCCGCGATCATCACCAGCGCCATGATCTCGCACGCGTCGGCACAACCGGCGCTGAGCGTGAGCCAGCCCTTCGGTGACTTCTATGTCGGCCTGTCCACCGGTGTCCTGATCCCCAATGACACCGACCAGAAGGTCACCGGGACGATCCTCGGCCTGCCGGTGTCGGGGGCGGGCAAGCTGCACTACAAGCCCGGCATCATCGTCGACGCGTTGGTCGGTTATCACATCAACCCGTACGTTGCCGCCGAGGTCGATCTCGCCTATGCCCGTTACGAGTATGATGAAATAAAGGGAGTGTTGACGGTCGGTCCGCTCACCGTCAACCGCAGCACGTTCGATGGGAACGTCCAATATTGGATGGGTTTCGTCAACGCCATCGTGACTCCGTTGGGCCGCTCCGGCTTCTCGCCGTACATCGGCGGCGGCATTGGCTTCAGTTCCTACGAGGCCAAGATCAACAGCATCTCGAACCCGATCGTGGGCGTGGCGCGCATCAATTCGACGACGACGAACACAGATTTCGCCGCCAATGCGATCGCCGGCTTCAACTACGCGGTGAGCGACAACGTTGCCGTCGGTGCCCGCTACCGCTTCCTATGGACGGATTCCGCCAGGACGGCGACGTCCAGCGGCCTTACGAGCGAGTCGAGCAACGCCATGCATCACATCCTGTCGGCGACGGCGACCTACCGGTTCTGATCGGAAAGGGCAACTGGACGGCCCGCCGTTCGGAAGGGCCGGCCAGCGCCCGAGGTCGAACTGGTTACGAAAGCCTGAGGGGCCGTCATGCATCCGGCTTGTCCGGTGAGCGCCGGCTATCGGATCGGCTCCGGCAGGTCTGGCCCATCGAGACCATGGGCGACGCCTCTCCCTTCACCGGTAGCTCGGCTGACGAGATCCCGCGGGGAAGGTAAAGTGCTTTCCAGCCGTGCCTGAAGCCCCTCTCCCTTGACGGGAGAGGGGTTGGGGAGAGGGTGGCGCCGGCGTAGCCGGCTCTCGGCGAATGCTTTGGCATTCGCCTGACGCCGTCAGCGGGAACGAAGTTCCCGCGAGAGGCCAGTATCTTCTCCGGGCTGCCGCCGGTAATTCCCCCTCTCCCCAACCCCTCCCCCGCGAGGGGGGAGGGGCTTCATGTTCATAGGGAAGCCGCTCTAGGGGCAAGATTCTACCGGGAATCGAAAACGGCTTGCCTTTGCCGGCATTTTTCGCTAGGATCATGATCCTAACATGCCCGAAATGCGCCCGCAGGGGAGGCCGCGTGAACTGAACACCCCCTGCACAGTGTTGCATAGTGTTTCATAGTGTTCCATTCGCCGGCCCGGGAGACCTTGCCCTACCCATCCAGCCGCGCCTTTGGCGTATGGTCCCCGCTGGGGGATCGCCGCGCCGGATAGCGTGGTCATGGTTGGGATCTCCTGAAAAGGAAAAGGCCCGCTCCGTGGCGGGCCTCAGTTGGTGATTTGCAGTGGCTGGGCGGCCCGTCTCAGAGCCGCCCAGCCCTTCAGGCCTGCTGAGCCCCTCTCGGTCAGAGAGTCACGAAACAGTCACGAAAAAGGCGGAGGTGACCTGCTCCTCCGCGACCCCCGTCAGGGTCACGCGGTCCAAGCTGGAGAAGGAGATCACCGCCTCCCCGGCCGCGTTCTGGCCTACCGTGAACGTTATTCCCGTGGGAATGCCGATGCGATCGCCCGCGGCGAAGTTGAAGTCCGTGATGAAGTCATCGCCCGTGCCGTCGCCATGGTGAAGGCCGAGGAAACTGAAGACGTCAGCGCCTCTACCGCCCGTCATCGTATCGGCCCCCCGGTCGCTGTAACGGTCGGCATCGCCAAGGAGGAGGTCATTGCCGGCGCCGCCCAGGAGCCGGTCACCGCCACCTTCGCCGAACAGCGTGTCATTGCCGGCCTCGCCGTAGAGCACGTCATCGCCACCTCCGGCGGTCAGCGTGTCATCGCCGGTCTCGCCATGGAGCACGTCATCGCCGGTATCGCCGAACAGCCGGTCGCCACCTCCGCCGCCCCAAAGGGTGTCGTCATGTAGGCCGCCATCCATGAGGTCAAAGGCGGAGCCGCCGATGAGCAGATCATTACCCCGGTAGCCGCGCATCACGTCGAGGCCAATGCCACCGTCGAGCGTGTCGTTGCCATCGCTACCCTCGAGGAAGTCCTTCCCGTTCCCGCCGATGAGGAGGAGCTCGTCGCCAGCCCAGCCCCACAACCCTCGCAGCGTGTCATTTCCATTGCCGCCGATAAGGACGTCGCTACCACCGTCTTGGGTCAGTTCGTCCCGGACAGCGTACAGGAGGTCGTCACCTCCTAGCCCCAGCAGGGTGTCATCGCCGGCGGTGCCGGACAGGGTATCGTTGCGCCGAGTGCCGCTAATGGTTGCCATCTCCGCCTCCCGCGGAAGGGTTGAAAGCCCTCGATGCTGCCTCAGTCCTTGGTCGAAGGCGCCTGCGACGGCTTGGCGGGCGTCGATGGTGTCACGCCAGAGCACACGGCCGTGCGGCTTCCAGCGGGATCCTCCGCTCGGATGCCAGCTGCTGCGATATCTGCATGCCCGCGACCTCGATGGAGTTCCCCAGCTTAAGGTTCCCCTCCGGGCCGCCTCCGGTAAACGGCGTGCGCTCCGGCGGTCCGCCCGTTCCGAGCAAAGCAAGGGCGGGCGTCCTGTCGCCGGACGTACCGGACGATGCGTCGGCCTCGTGCGCGCCGTATCCGCGATCCTTCGCCCATACTGCGATCTGCGTCCGGTTGGCGGCGCCCACCTTGCGCATCAGCGCCTTGATGTGAAACTTGACGGTCGGCACCCGGATGCCGAGGGCGTGCGCGATGATCTTGTTGCTTGCGCCTTGAACGATCATGGTCAGGATCTGCCGTTCGCGCGGTGTCATGGGGTCATCCCGCTCGCCCGCCGCGGTCGCGGGATTCGTTAGCGTTTCCGGATCGAGGTCGATGACTAGGCTGGGGATCACGACCTGTCCGGCGAGGACCAAACGCAGGGAATGGATCAGGGCGTCCCTCGAAAGCGATGGCGCGAGGACGCCGTGCGCTCCGGCCTGGATGGTGCGGACGATCCGCTCGCGGGTGAGGCGCCTGGGCAGGAAGACTAGGTAGGTGTTCGGGAAGCGTGCGCTGAACTCTTCTATCGCGGCCTCTTTGTCTTCGTCGATCTGGTCCACGAGGACGAGATCGGGGACCTCGTCCCAATCCTTGGTGTCGAACGTCGCAACCGCCTCCGCGCAGATGAGGAAGGTGTGTCCAAGGAGTGCCTTGAGGCCGTCTCGGAAGATTCGGCTTTCCGAGATGATAGCAATTCGCACATCCGACATAATGATCTCCAGAAATGGCCGCGCATACGGGATTATGGTGATGCATAGGAGGGGGGTGGATCATCTTCCCGTGCTTTGGCCGCTTAAATATACGAAATGTGTGGTTGCGCAGGATGGGGATTCTGAGGTCATCTAAGAGTAGTAGGGATTATCAGTCCTTGAAAAACGGTGACGAGTATCAGGATGGGGCGGATGAGACCTTGTAGCATTTTTGCACGGCCATGGCCGAATGCCTTTGCGCGTCAATGCTTTGCGGGTGTTCGTCTGGTCGTGCGCGGGACGGGCGGGCAAGGGGCTGATGGGAAGACGTCGGCGCGATCGGTTCACCGGACCGAGATGTACGCCTTGAGGAGGGGCTGTGCTGTATTGCCGCAAGTGCTTCAACAAAAGGCTTACGTGGCATCCACGTCAGGTTGAGGCGGTATCGAAGAAAAGTTGAATGCCCCGTTGTGTGAGTTCCTGTTTTCGCCGGAATTGGTTATGTGGTCTATCGTTTGTCTTTTCAGGAGAGGCGTCATGGCTGTCAATACCTCTGCTATGATAGGTGTCAGTGTATCCAGCACTGAGACCCAGAGCGGCGGTTCCGCAGGCGAGGAAGTCACGGTGACCTCCTCCGAGGCCACGGCCGTGAACGTGGCGATCGGCCAGGCTGACGAAGGTGAGTCCTCTGACCTGCAGGTGACGCTCGGCGGCGAAGGGACTGCGGTGGGCGAGGACACGTACGCCGAGGGCGTGATCGCCATCTCGGCCTCGGGCGACGGGGGCGCGACCGTCGCGTCCGGATGGGCCTCGTTTATTGCTATCGGGCAGTCGTCGGACGATGGCGGCGCCTACGCCGTCGCGGATAGCTTCGCCATTGCGGACGGCGCGGATATCCTTGTCACGACTGCGCACGAATCCTCCCTTGTTGTGGAGAGCGGCGATGTGACGCTCTGGGAGGAAGCCTCCAGCACGACGATCCTGGCCGTCGCCCTTCCGGACGCCAGCGTGGACGAGGCGGATCCGGAAGCGACGGCCGGCGAGGATGCGGGCGTCGCTGCCCCAGTGCCGCTCATCGATGAAGGGGGAGCGGGTGACGGCTCCTACGAGGACGAGTTCGACGGCAACTTGGCCTTCCTGGCCGTTGACGCTGTGGTGATCGGCGACGATAGCCATGTCGGGGTCGATGCCGCCGTCCTGACGGTCGAGGACCAGTTGTCGACGGTGACGGCCGTGGTCGTCACGGAAATCGGCTGACCCCTCCTGTACCCTTCATGACGTCTGGTGAGGAGCCGCGCAGGTTCGTTGAATCGGGTCGCCCTGCCGGGAGCAACCCTACGTTCCCCCTGTGCTGCGAGCGCCTGGGGCGCGTGCCCCGGTGAGCGGCTGCAGCGGAGACTTGGTGGGGAACTGTGCGTCTGATATCAAAGGCGCTTGATGGCTTCCATCAAGCGCCTTTGGTACGAACCCGACAGCACATTGCATGGCTCTCACCCTTTGCCTGTGGCAAAGGGTTGCCGCCGGCGCTTTCCGTAGGAAAGCGCGATAGGCAATGTGCGAAAGGCTCGGAGGCGGCCCGCAGGGCTGGCGGCCAAAGGCCGTCAGAGCCGGAGAGGCCCGCCGAGGCTTGCGAGGCGGGTTCATACGGCCGGCCGATCATGGACGCATCCATGCGCCGGCCGTATGAGACGCACCAAGCCTGTTTGCTGGATGCTTGCGGCAAGGTCTGGCTGAACTGTGCCGTCGGATCCTGGGGCATGCTGGCGCGCCCGAGCGGATGCGCGTCGCCATCAAGATGCCGCACGATCCCGCGATTGCCCGTCTGCTCAAGACGCATCGCATCCGCCGGTTGAGCAGCGACATCTGAATGGCCTGTGCTCCCGTCTGAAGGAAACTGGTGTCCGCTTGCCAGGCGGATCGCTTGGCGCGTGTCTTCGTCGCGCATGGATTGTGCATCGAGGGTGTATTCGACACCATCAAAAGTCTTAGGCGGACGTTCGGGCCGAAAAGAACTCGAAAGCATGATGGCTTGGGATGGTCGTGCCGTGATTTAAGGGAATTGCAACCATGAACAAGGAGTGTACTCCAAAGGTTGATTAAGTCATTGGTGTCTTTGACCTGGAAAATATGCGCTTGTAGAGTTCCGGCGCTGGCCAAATCCACCAGCAGAAAGACATCAGGAGGAATTCATGAGCGGGTATAACGATCGCGACGACTTCGAGTTCTCGAAGGAAGTCGATGTCGACGTGGAGGTCGAACTCGAACTGGAGGCCGAAGTCGACATCGAGTACTATAGCGACGCCAACGTCGAATACAAAATCGAGTCCTGCGTCGACATCGATGGCAACACGTCGCTGCTCAACCTCGACGCCGAAGCGATTGGCCACGACACCCTCCTCGAGGTCACTTCCGCGGTGCTGACCACGGACGACCTGTCCATGGTGTCCCTGTCGGTTCTCTCGGCCGTCGACTGATAGCGTCGGCCGGGGCAACCGCGCCGCCGCCGTTCTCACACGTCACTCCAACTCCCGACGGCGAGCGGGCGGCACGGCTGCCCCGACATGCACAGTGTCCTGCAGAACTGGGAGCCTTGAGGTCGTCTCAAGGCTCCTTTTTCCGTTCCCCGCGGAAGGCGCGGCGGAACGGTGGAGCCCCCCGCGTCCGACCCTTTGCGCGCCGCATCGCGGCAGCAGCCTGCGGGTGGATGACCTTTTGTCGGATGCTGCGCCAGCGGTTGTACGAGGGCGCTCCATCATGAGCGCCGTTGCCCCGTCAATCCCGCCGCGTACGATTGTCCCGACCCTATTCAGCCCCTCCCACCTCGCCCCGAAGGAAGGATTGCGACATGGCCAGCTTCGCAAACGTCATCACCCTGACCGCCGGCAACGATGTCAGGCGGATCACGGCGGCTGGCAGCTACTTCGTCTCCGGCCTCGCCGGCAACGACGTGATCCAGGTCTCCGTTCCCCTTGGGGCGGGGGCCTCCGACGCCCCGGATTATCTGGACGGCGGCGACGGCAACGATCTGCTCACGGCCGCAGCGACGAACGACACCCTGGTCGGGGGCTCCGGGAACGACACCCTGCAGGGCAACAACGGCAATGACTCGCAGGACGGTGGCGACGGCCGCGACATCGTCGACGGTGGCTACGGCGACGACATCTTGAACGGGGGCGACGGTGACGACACGCTCCTTGGCGGCTTCGGGGCCGACACGCTCCGGGGCGGCGCCGGCAACGACCTGCTCAACGGCGGCAGCGGCAGCAACGATTTCGACGGCGAGGCCGGCAACGACACCATCCTGGGCGGCAGCGACGCCGACGTCCTCCGCGGTGGGACCGGGAACGACAGCCTGATCGCAGGCGGCGGCAACGACCAGGCGCAGGGCGGCGATGACGACGACGACATCGACGGCGGCGCCGGCAATGACGTCTTGAGCGGGGACGCCGGGAACGACACGCTCAAGGGTGCCACGGGCAACGACACGCTCGACGGCGGGGCCGGGAACGACCGGCTCGACGGCAGCGACGGCCTCGACAGCCTTACCGGCGGTGGCGGCGACGATACGCTGATCGGCGGAGCCGGAGCGGATGCGATCAACGGCGGCGACGGGATCGACACGGCCGACTATTCGGCGTCGTCGAGTTCCGTCGGGATCGATCTGAACCAGCCGGTGCCCATCGCCGCGGGCGGGCACGCCCAAGGCGATGCGCTCAGCGGCATCGAGAACCTGATCGGCTCGGGTTTCAACGACACCCTGATCGGCGACGGCGGCTCCAACCGCCTCGAGGGCGGCGGCGGCAGTGACGCGATGGATGGGAATGGAGGCAACGACGTGTTCGTCGGCGGTACCGGCGCGGACACGATGATCGGCGACAGTGGTGCTGATGCGGTCGATTACTCGGGCTCCAACTCCGCCGTGTCGGTGCAGCTGAACGGCGATCCCGCCGGCTTCGGGACCGGCAGCGGCGGCGATGCCGAGGGGGATGCCCTCAGCACGATCGAGAAGGTCATCGGGTCGGCGTTCAACGACAGCCTGTCGGGCGGCACGCTGAACGACACCTTGGCCGGCGGCGGTGGCGCCGATGTCATCGCCGGCGGCGATGGGGTCGACACGGCGGACTATTCGGACTCCGACGCCGCCGTTTCCGTCACGCTGAACCCGACCGCAGTGACGACGGGATCCGGCGGGCACGCGCAAGGCGACCAGTTGAGCACGATCGAGAACCTGATCGGCTCGGCCTACGGTGACCTGCTGATTGGTGGCAGCGCCGTGAACCGCCTTGAGGGCGGGGCGGGGAACGACACCCTAAGGGGCGACGCCGGAGGGGATCGGATGATCGGTGGCGACGGCATCGACACCGCCGATTACTCGACCTCCACGCTGGGCGTTTCCGTCGCCCTCTCCGCCAATCCCGACCCGAACGTCGCTACGCGCGGAGCGGGCGGCGACGCCGAAGGCGACCTGCTCAGCCTGATCGAGAACCTTACCGGTGGCTCCGGGACCGACACCCTGACGGGCAGCGCGGCTGACAACCTGATCACCAGCGGGGCCGGCAACGACATCCTGCGCGGCGGCAGCGGCAGCGACATCCTCGTGGCGAGCGGCGCGACCAGCGGGAACGGGGTGCGGCAGATGATCGGCGACGGCATCACGGATGGCGGCGTGGCCGGCGTCGACACCTTCCGGATCCTCGCCGGGACGAACTTCATCATCGGTCACCAGACCGGTGAGGACATCCAGCTTGCCAACCTGTCGTCCGCGACCATCGGCACCTTCGGCTCCCTCGGGCTGTGTCTGCGCCTCACGGGAACGACGCACGTCACGTACGTGAGCATCACCTCGGTGGCCCAGGGGCAGGCGATCTTCGGCAGCGACGTCATGCCGCTGGACCCGGGACTGATCGCCTAGCGGCGGCGCCCGGCCGGAACGATCGCAAACAGCCATGGGGTTTGCGGTGCAGACACTCACATCGAAACCGACGGCCACCCACCGGCGCCGCCGCGGGACCGAGCTCCAGCAGGCCATGGCGGCCTGCTGGTTCGCGTTCGGTATGGTGGGCGTGTTCAGCCTGATCATCAACGTGCTGATGCTGACCTCGCCGCTCTACATGCAGCAGGTCTACAACCGCGTCCTGACCACGGGACGGACCGAGACCCTGATGATGCTCACCGGCCTGGCCGCCGTCGGGCTGCTCCTCTTTGGCGCTCTCGACGCCCTGCGCACCGCGCTGACCGTCCGCATCGGCTGCTGGCTGACCGACCGCCTCGGTCCTGTCCTCCTGGCCAGCGGGGTCCGGGCCCGTCTGATGGGCGACGCCGCCGGCTCGCAGCCGCTCCGGGACCTCACCCAGGTGCAGAGCTTCATCTCCACGCAGGGGCTGACGGTGTTCTTCGATGCGCCCTGGGTGCCGTTCTTCATCCTCCTCATCTGGCTCCTGCATCCTTCGCTCGGCATGCTGGCGGTCGCCTCGGCGTCCATCCTCCTCGGCCTCGCCATCCTCAACGAGGTGCTGACCCATCGGCAGACGCTGACCGCCAACCTGACGCTGATCACGGCGACCCAGCAGGCCGAGGCGACGATCCGAAACGCCGAGGTCGTGCGGGCCATGGGCATGCTGCCGGCGCTGATCGAACGCTGGCGGGAAACCAACGGCAAGGCTCTCAAGGCGACGCAGCAGGCGTCCGAGCGCGGCGCTGCGCTCGTCGGCCTGACGAAGTTCACCCGCTTCTTCGTGCAGGTCGCCATCCTCGGCCTCAGCGCGATCCTTGTGCTGCGCAACGAACTGACGGCGGGCGACATGATCGCGTCGTCGATCCTCCTCGGGCGGGCCCTCGCGCCCGTCGAGGTGGCGATGTCGGCGTGGCGCAACCTCTCGGCGACGCGGATCGCCTACGGTCGCCTGAAGGCGCGGCTCCAGGCCTTCCCTCAGGAGCCCGAGCGGCTCCGCCTGCCGGTGCCGGAAGGACGCATCGAACTCGCGAGCGTGACCTACACCCCGCCCGGCGCCAAGGAGCCGGTGCTGAGGGGGCTGTCCTTCGCGATCGAACCGGGCGAGGCGGTCGCCGTGATCGGCCCGTCGGCCAGCGGCAAGAGCACGCTGTGCCGGCTGCTCGTCGGCATCGCCGCGCCGACCTCCGGAGAAGTGCGGCTCGACGGCTCGGAGCTTAGACATTGGCATGCGGACGATCTCGGCCGCTTCATCGGTTACCTGCCGCAGGACGTGGAGCTGTTCACGGGCTCGGTGCGGGACAACATCGGTCGCATGGGAGCCGCGGACGACGACGCTGTTGTCGACGCTGCGCAGCTTGCGCACGCCCACGAGATGATCAAGCGGCTGCGCGAAGGATATGACACGCAGATCGGTAACGAAGGCGCCCGCCTGTCGGGTGGCCAGCGTCAGCGAATCGGGCTGGCACGCGCCGTCTACGGCGACCCGCGGCTGGTGGTGCTGGATGAGCCGAACGCGAACCTTGACCAGACCGGGGAGGCCGCTCTCGCGGCGGCCGTGGAGGAGCTGAAGAAGCGGGGCAGCGCGCTCGTCATTGTCGGGCACCGGCCGTCCACCCTCGCCCAGGCCGACAAGATCCTCCTGATGAAGGACGGCCGCGTCGAGCTGTTCGGCCCGCGCGACGAGGTGCTGCAGCGACTGCGCAGGGTCGCCGCGTCCAGCGGCAAGCCGGACGTCGTTCCGTCCCAGCGCCCCGCCGGGACGGCAGGGGAGCCGAGCGTGACGCAGGCGAATCCCGCCGGTCGATTGCTCCGGCGACCCGAACCTTCGGATGCCGACGAAGGACAGGCCAAGGCCGCGGTGGACGGAGACAGCGCGTGACGGCGCCTGCGCGGAACGTGACGGAAGAGTCGAGCAAACCGGAGGAACGATGAGCACCGATGTCCTTTCCGTGTCCGACCACCGATGGCGCCCAGAGATCCAGGCGGCCTCATTGAACCGGAGCATCCGCGGCCCGGTGCGTCTCGGCCTGACCTTGGCCGGCCTGTTTGTCCTGGCCTTCGGCACCTGGGGAGCGACGGCACCGCTGGCCGGCGGCGCGATCGCGCCCGCGCTCATCAGTCCGGACGGCAATCGCAAGACCGTTCAGCATCTCGAGGGGGGCATCATCCAGCAGCTGCGCGTGCGTGACGGCGACGTCATCAAGGCCGGCCAGCCCCTGCTTGCCTTCGAGGCCATTCAGGCACGAGCGACCTACGAAGCGCTGCTCGACCAATACCTTACGCTGCTTGCCAGCCGCGCGCGGCTGCTGGCAGAGCAGACCGACAGCGATCGGATCGATTGGCCGGCTGAGCTCCAAAAGACGACGGGCAGGGAAGATCTGCGCGCGATCGTCGACGGGCAGAGCCGGATATTCGCGACGAGGCGCGCCACCCATGCGGCCCGCAAGGGCGTCCTACGCCAGCGGATCGAGCAGTTGCGGGAGCAGATCGGCAGCCTGGAGGCCCAGGTCCAGAGCGCTTCGATCCAGCTCAAGCTCATCGACGAGGAGGTCAGCGGTAAGGAGGAGCTGTGGCGCAAGGCGATCCTGCCGAAGCCCGAGGTCCTTCGCCTGCGGCGCGCCCAGGCGGAAATCATGGGCAAGCGCGGCGAATACGTCGGCCTCATCGCCCGGGCCCGGGAGCAGATCGGCGAGACGGAGTTGCAACTGCTGGCCCTGGACGCGGAGCGCACGGACGAGATCGCGACGCAGCTCAACTCGTCCCGAGCCGAACTCACGACTGTCCGGGAGCGGCTCCACGCCAGCGAGGACATCCTGAACCGCACCGTGGTGGTCGCGCCGGTGAGTGGAACGGTAATCAATCTCCGCTTCAAGACGCGAGGAGGCGTCGTCCATCCCGGAGAGCCGATCATGGACATCGTGCCGGCCGAGGATACCCTTCTGATCGACGCGCGGGTCTCCCCCAACGACATCGACGTCGTGCATGTCGGCTTGACGGCCAAGATCCATCTGCTGGCCTTTGCCTCGCGCCGCACCCCCCAGATCGACGGCGTCGTCCAGTCCGTCTCGGCGGACAGGCTGATCGATGAGCAGACCAAACAGCCCTACTATCTCGCTCGCGTCGAAGTCGATCTGGCGACGCTCAAAAGGACCGCTCCGGAGATTAATCTGGTGCCCGGTATGCCGGCCGAGGTGCTGATCGTGACAGGCGAGCGCACCCTGTTCGAATATCTGAGCGAGCCTCTCCTCGACGTCATCCGCCGCAGCTTCCGCGAGGTGTAGCCGTCCGGAGGAAGCGCTGCGGCCACGAGGCGGCGCCATTTTCGGCGCCGGCGGCGCGTTGTACACCCCCTGGCGCACCCGGGGCCGGATTTCCGTCGATCCGGTGTTCCCCATCCCAAATCGGGCGTCGGTCCGCCAAGCGCCGGTCTGGCGCTGGCGGACCGTTTCGTCAGGCCACTTCGCCGACGATTATGGCGGAGACCGTGGACAGCTGGTCCTCGACGGTGATGACGCTCGTGTCGACCCCGACGAAGCTGCTGTCGCCGTGGGCCACGGCCCCGACCGATGCGAGCGCCACATTCCCGTCCGTGGGCTCTTCAATGCTCCAATGCCCAGGCCGCCTGGTGTACGTCAACGTGATGGGCCCTTTCGGAAGATCCAGGGACTCGATGTCGAGCGCGAATATGCGCGTCGTGGAACTCGCGGCCGACAGTGCATCGCCGCCGTGCGATCCGGCCCGCGACGATTGGCTGCTGGATGCGATAACGATGTCCGCGCCCTCGGCGAAGGCGAAGCTGCTCGCCGAAGCATAAGCCGTGTCCTCCGATGCGGATCGGGCGGCCCCAGTAAACTTCGCGGAGCCCGTGGCGAACGTCACGGGTCCCTTGTCGACGACGCGCAACTCAACGTGACCCTCGGTCTGAGTGGCTTCGCCAACGGCGGTCGCCTCGCCACCGATCGTCACCTGCAGACCGTCGCCATCGCCCTTACTTCCGGGCTTTTCCGCATTGTGGGCGCCTTTCAGCATTCTCAACAAAGGCTTGAGCATGACGTGTCCCTCATCATCATTGTTGTTGTTGGATTGGAGGCATGAGATAGGGCATCCGCGTCTGGTCGCGGGTGCATTTGCTGGACTACGACCGGGAGCAGCGCCCCTCGGACGGACAGCGCACATGGAGCGCCGAAGCCGTCCGCCCGTCGTCAGCCTGCGGCCAACGCGACGACGGCTCCGAGCGCGAAACGGTCTCGGAGCGGCTCAGGATACCCTCAGGAGGGCATTGCCGATCGCAACGGACTTCTTGTGGATGAACTCGGGTCGGTCTCTGGCTGCGGCATCCACTGCACTGGCTTCATGGTCGTCCGTGCGCTCCGGCCTCTCCATATCGACCGAGAGAAGGGCGGCTTCGGTCCTGTTCATAGCGCCGTATTTCCGCATGATCTGCCGGACGTGAACCTTGACCGTCGATTCCTGCATCCCGAGCTCCCGGGCGATCATCTTGTTTGCCTTCCCCATGCGCAGAAGGGAGAGGACATCCTGCTGGCGCGGCGTCAATTGCTTGCGGCGGCCCTTCGGATTTGCCGTGCCGTCCCCGTTCCCGCCCGGATCCGATCCCCGCGGCGGATGCAGGAGCGCTGTCGGTGGAAAGAAAGACCCGCCGCTGAGGATGAAGCTCAAGGCCTTGAGGGCGACCTCGACATCGACGCTGGTGGGGATGTAGCCCCGGGCGCCGGCTTGAAACGCAGCGATGACCTCCTGGGATTCCTCCCGGTCCGAAACAATCACCAGAGGCGCCTTCGGCGCAACTCCGTGCATCTCCTCGACCCGGTCCAGCGTTTCTCGGCCGCTCGCTGCAGCCCCTCCGATGCCGAGCACGATCATTTGGTAATTCTGCAGATGCTCCAGATCGACGATGAGGGTATCGGGCGTCCCTTCGACGATCGTCATCCCGTTTGATTCTCCCCATGTCCTGAGAAGGCTGACCATGCCAGCCCTTCGTAACGTCATCGCATCGAGAACCGCGACGACGGAGCTCCTGGCCCCTTTCGGCGCAACCTGAACCATCGCCTCTCTCCTTTTCCATCCATTCTGGTAGGCCGTGTGCTCCTCATCGCTCGAGGCGGGAGCGGGCGGTCGTGTTCCAGTGGCCGCGAAGCGTCCTGACGGTTCGCGAGGGCGTTCGGCGGTCATCTGGAAAGGGATCTCAAGAAATTGGCAAATTCCATTCAATGTATAGCTACGGCATGCGATGAGGATCCTCTCTTGAGGGCAGGGGCCATGAGGTTAGCCGCCTCGCTTTGGCATGGTGCTGGCACGATCCTTTGGACAGCCGCGTGGTTTCCTTGTCCGCCAGCGCTATACGGATGGACAAGACTTGGAAGGCTTTGCCGGAGCGACGCGTGCCGTCGGTGCTTGGCAGGGGGGCTCTGTTCCCCGAATGGTCGTCGGTTTAATGCACGCAGCAGGCATCGAACCGTTGGCCCTTACTATTCAACCGACAGAAGGAATGGCGTCTGGTGGCCAGCGGTGCACAACGGGAAGAGATGGGTATGGTAAGCGATTCGGGGGCGAGGTGGCACGATGAGGAGTGGTGTCACCCTCTTCCTGGCGTTGCTTTGAGTCTGTCGCGCCCACCATCCATGAAGACCAGCAACCTCAACGGGTTAGCTGGCCTTCGCCATGTCTGGGCCGAAGCTGTGACGGGTCGATTCGGTGCCGAACGTTGCCCCGCACCAGCCGTATCAGACCGTCATTTCGGTCACTGCGTCGATGCGCTGCGCACCAACCGGCGCCACCGCCCGCAGGAAGCGCGCGGCCAGCACGCGATAGTCGTGGTGTTGCAGGACGAAGCGCCGGCCGTTGTCGCCGAGGACGCGCCGCTCCGCCGCCGGCATGCGGCTCAGCGTCAGGATCGCCTGCGCCAGCGCCGCCGGATCGTCCGGCGGCACGGCGATCCCGCAGTCCGCTTCGGTCGCCAGGTTGTCGCTGGCGTCGTTCGCCTGCACCACCGGCCGGCTGGCCAGCATGTAGTCGAACATCTTATTGTGCGACACCCCGAAGCGGTGCAGCGGACTGCTGAACCACGGCATCACGCCGACATCCAGCGCCCGCAGGAACGCCGGCACCACCGGCTTCGGCAGCGGGCCGACCATGTGGAAGCTGGTGAGCCCGGAGCGCGCCGCCTGCTCGCGCAGGGTGGGGGCCTGCGGGCCGTTTCCGGCCAGCAGGAACGACACCTTCTCGGTCGCCAGCAGGCGCGCCACCTCGACCAGAGTGCCCACCGCGTTGGAGGGGTTCATGCTGCCGGCGTAACCGACGAGGAAGTGGTCCCGCGCGCGTTCCCGCTCCACCAGCGCCTGCACCGCGGCCGGCAGCGCACCGGCGGCGGCCTGCACCTGGGCCACGGGCACGCCATTCGGGATATGCACGAACTTCGCCGGGTCCATCCCCCGGCCGACCATGTGCTCCAGCGTGTAGGGCAGGATCGAGACCACCGTGTCCGAGCAGCGGTACGCGTAGTCCTCGGCGTGCTGCATCGCCTGGATGTAGGGGTGCCTGGGCGAGTAGCCGCCGAGCAGCATGGGGCTGAGCGGCCACAGGTCGTGCACCTCGAAGACCAGCCGCGCTCCGGCCTTCCGGGCGATCCGGGCGCCGGGGTAGATGTCGAGCGGATAGGTGGAGGAGCAGATGACCACGTCGGGCCGCTCTTCCCGCGCGATGCGGTCGGCGTAGGCATACAGCTTGGACACGAAGGTCGCCATGTTGGCGATCCGGCCGAGGCCGTTGCCGGTGTAGCCGCGGGTGCGCAGCCACCGGAAGCGCACCCCCTCTTCCTCGGTGACCTCCAGGTCGGCGTGGATCTCGGGCTGGCGGTTGCGCAGATGGGAGAAGCTTGCCCCCACGATCGTCACGGTATGGCCGTCCGCCACCCACTCGCGGGCTAGGTAGAATGGACGATACTCCATGCCCAGCTGGTCGGAGCCCGCGTAGTGGTTGATGAGCAGGATGTTCATGACCCCTCTTGGCAACACGCTTGGGTGGAGGTGCGCCGTGAGCCATGTACGTAGAGGCAAGGCGACCGCCCAAATCTTCGACGGTCAGCCGAATAAATTCCATTTTCCAATAGGATTATTTCATTTCAGGTACCGCGGCTAAGCTCGTCGAACGGCATGGATAACGTCTCCTTTCCACTTGAAAGCGAAGCGCCTGCCTGTTCACGTTAGACCGCGGTCGGCTGGCGGAGGTGGTTCCAGCATGGCCCCTCGCAAGGCGTCATCAGTCGCATGCAGGTAGAACGTGCGCCGTCACCCGAGAATCGGGGGCGTGGCCGCGCCTGCAAGATGCCAGCCGCCGTGCCTCCCATGACCCGCCAAGTCGCATGCGCCTTACGCAGCGTGCGCAGGGTGATCCGCATGGGCTAGCCATTGCGGATCACCCTGCGCCTTCCTGACGCCGGTGCACATGACGGCGCTCTTGCGCGCTCTCCGGTGCGGGCGCATACATGGGATCCCTCGCAACCGAAGCGCGCCCATGTCCAACATCCACGAACTTCGGCGTCCCAAGCCGCCCCGCCGGTCCGGCCTGCACCGCGACACGCTCGCGTGGCTGATGCTGCTGGCCGGGTCCGTCGCCGCGTTCCTGACCGTCTTCATGCCGGCGTTGCGCGGGATGGAGACGCTGGTCGGGCTGGCGGTAATGTTCGGCGGCTACATGGCGCTGTACGACCGCGCACGCGGTTAGCGGCGGGAACCCTCCGGCGCCGGGGCCGGTTTTCGGCGGATGCCATCCATCCAAGGAGAACGGACGTGGCCGGCAAGCACGAACAAAGCCCCGAGCACAAGAAGGCGCATGACCTCGCCGACAAGGCGTTGGACGCCGCCGCCCAAGGCGACATGGACAAAGCCAAGAAACTGGCCGATGAGGCCAGGCAGGCCGATCCGAAGATCGCCGACGAAATGAGCCGAGAGGTCGAGGCCGATCGCCGCCAAGCCGAAGGTTTCCGCGACAGCAAGGGCTCGGAGCGCTAAGGTCGCCGCAACGCGAGGTGGTCGGCGGCAGGGACGACGATGGGAAGGCTTCCGGTTTTGGTGGCGGTCATGGCGGCGCTGGCTGGTTCGGCTCTGGCGCAGACGCCGGTTCAGCTCTACCCGCGCACCGCCCCGGCCGTCCCGCCACCGGCGCCGCTTCCGCCCGCGGTGCAGCCCGCACCGGATCCGGCCCCCACCGCACCGCGCGGGATCGCCGTGGCACCGTTGCCGCCGGCGCAACTGCCGCGCGTCCAGCTCCAGCCGGGCGACGACGTACTTGACCTCGTCCAGGCGTTCTATACGGCGTTGGCACGGGGCGACGGACAACAGGCCAACGAGTACCTGGTGCCGGAGAAGCGCAACCAGGACGCCTTCGAGATCGCGTCCATGACGCAGTTCTATTCGGCGATGATCGAGCCGCTGCGGGTGGTCGGCGTCGGGCGCCTCGATCCCGCCATCGTCCGCGTCCAGTACACCTACACGCACCAGAGCGGGCGCCATTGCGACGGGGTGGCCGACGTCACCGCGCACCGTGTCGGTGGCCGGATGCTGATCGAACGGATCCGCGCCTTGAGCGGCTGCTGAAGTCTTAGGATTACCTCCCCCGCCAGGGCGCGGACGCCGGAACGACGCACCCCCCTGCATGTTGCTTTCCACAGGCGGTACCGGAGGGTGCGGCGATGGCGGAGGTTCTGCGGCGGCACAACGTAACGGTGAGCGGTAGTGGCCATAAGGCGCTGGTGCTCGGCCATGGTTTCGGCACGGATCAGCGGGTGTGGCGGCGCGTCCGACCGTGGGCCGACCGGCATTTCCTCACCATCAGCTTCGACGCCGCCGGCAGCGGCCTGGACGGGAGCGGCTACGACGGCTTCCGCCACGGCTCGCTGGCCGGCTTCGCCGAGGATCTCCTGGCCATCCTCGACGCCTTCGAGATCGGGAACTGCGTCTATGTCGGGCACGAGACCGGGGCGATGGCCGCGGTGCTCGCCAGCATCCTGGCTCCGGACCGGTTCGAGCGCATGGTCCTGCTGGCGCCCTGCGCCTGCGGGGTCGATCGCGAACACTACCGCAGCGGCATCGATGCGGTCACCATGCGGCGGATGATCGGCTGCATGACCGTCAATTACACCGCCTGGGTGCGCGAGTTCGCGTCGCTGGCCGTCGACGGTCCGCCCAACAGCGCGTCGGCGGAGGAGGTGGCGTCCTGCCTTGCCGCCATACGGCCGGACGTGGCGTTCCGGCTGGCGATGGTGGCGTTCCAGTCCGACCTGCGCGGCTGGATCGACGACTTCGAGGTGTCGGCGGTGCTGGTGCATACCGGCGACGACCCGTTGGTGCCGGACGCGGCCGTGAGATACCTGTACACCCTGTGGCCCTTCGTCGAGCGGGAGGTGCTGCCGGTGTCCGGCCATCTGCCCCACCTGACCGCGCCCGACTTGGTGGTCGGCGTGCTGGCCCGGCACCTATCGGACGTGGCTAGGGCGTGAAAACCGAAATTCCTTCCCATGCCGCGGCGTGCGGGGGCTCCTAATCCATCGTCTCTTGACCATCGCCAATAGCGACAGCGTAGAATGGTCGGCCACCGGGGTGGTGCCGAGAACGCCGGATTGGGGAAAGGGCAGGAATGAAGAGCGAAATCCCGGGCTTGCGGCCGCAAGATGCGGCGACGATCCGCACCATCCCGCTGTTCCAACGGCTGTCCGATCGTGCGCTGACGATGCTGGTCGGCACCGCCCAGGTGCGCTCCATTCCGCGCAGCACCACGCTGTTCGTCCAGGACGAGACGGCCGACCGCTTCTTCGTCCTCCTGGAGGGATGGGTGAAGCTCTACCGCCTTACCCGCGACGGGGCGGAGGCGGTGGTCAACGTGGTGGCGCCGGGCGAGACGTTCGCCGAGGCCGCCATGTTCGCCAGCGGCAAGTTCCCGGTGTGCGCCGAGGCGGTCGCCGATTCGCGGGTGATGACGCTGACCGCGGATGGATTCGCGCGCTGCCTGCGCGAGGACGACCAGATCGCCTTCGCCATGCTGGGGTCGCTGTCGCTGCGTCTGCGCCACCTTGTGCAGGCCATCGAGCAGCTCCAGGTGCAGCCGACGCCGCAGCGCGTCGGCACCTTCCTGCTGCGCTTCTGCCCGGAGGGGCCGGGTTCCGCGATGTTCGCGCTGCCCTTCGACAAGGCGTTGATCGCGCGCCGCCTGGGCATGCAGCCGGAGACGTTCTCGCGAGCGCTCGCCAAGCTGCGCGCCGTGGGGGTGGAGGCGCACGGCTCGACCGTCTCCGTTGCCGACCTCGAGGCGCTGCGCCGCTTCTGCCGCGCCGACGACCAGGAAGAGGCGGATTGACAGGAAGGGCGTAAGCGAGTCAACCGCCGCGGAGTACGCCTTCTGGTCACACAGTCGGCGGCTGTGTTATCGTGCCGGGCTCACGCGCGGATCGGGGCCTGGCTGAATGAGCGACGAGTTTCTGTTTGCCGATGAGGAGCCGGGCTCGGACGTCGAGGCCGCATCGGCAACGGACTCGAACCCCGAGCCGGGGGAACCCTGGCTGATCCTGATCGTCGACGATGATCCCGCCATCCACGCCACCACCAAGATGGTTCTGCGCGGCTTCACCTTCGAAGGCCGGCCGGCGCAGTTCCTCTCCGCCGCCACCGCGGCGGAGGCGCGCGGGATCCTGGAGGGGAACCCGAACGTCGCCGTCGTGCTGCTCGACGTGGTGATGGAGTCGGACGACGCCGGCCTGCGCCTGGTGCGCCATATCCGCAACGAGCTGAAGAATCGCCGTGTGCGCATCATTCTGCGCACCGGCCAACCCGGCCAGGCGCCGGAGCGCGACGTCATCCTCAACTATGACATCAACGACTACAAGTCGAAGACCGAGCTTACCGCACAGAAGCTCTTCACCTCCGTCGTCGCGGCGCTGCGCGGCTATCAGGACATCTCCACCATCGAGCAACACCGGCAGGGGCTGGAGCGCATCGTGCATGCCTCCTCGGCGCTGCTCGACAAGCGCACGCTGGCCGAGTACGTGGGCGGCGCGGTGCGCCAGGTCGACGAGGTGGCCCCGACCTGCACCGGCGCACTGCTGTGCAGCCGCTCCAATGACGGCATCGCGAACGAGCCGCTGGTGCTGGGCGGCGGCGGCCGGCTTGCCGGGCTGGAGGGCAGGCGCATTGGCGCCGCCCTGCCGGAGGCGGACGCGGCGCTCGTCGCCGCCGCCCTCGTCGGCATGAGCCACCGCTACGAGCGGGAGCGCAGCGTGCTAGTGTTCCGCTCCACCTCGCGACGCCACGACACGGTGTTCTTCCTGCACCACCCCCGCCGGCTGAACGAGGACGAGCGGCGACTCCTGGAGGTGTTCTGCTCCAAGGTCGCGGTCGGTTTCGACAACGTCCACCTCTATGAGGAGTTGAGCGAGCTGAACCGCAACCTGGAAGGCCAGGTGGCGGAACGCACGCGCGAGCTGGTCGCGGCCACCCGTGCGGCCGAAGCGGCCAACCAGGCGAAGTCGCTGTTCCTGGCGACCATGAGCCACGAGATCCGCACGCCCATGAACGGCGTGCAGGGCATGCTGGAGCTGCTGGAGTTCACGCCGCTGACCTCCGAACAGCGGGAGCTGGTGGCGGTGGTGCGCGACAGCGCCGGGGCGCTGCTCACCATCATCAACGACATCCTCGACTTCTCGAAGATCGAGGCCGGCAAGCTGGACCTGGAGCGCGTGCCCGTCTCGCTGACACAAGTGGTCGAGAGCGTGGCCGACACGCTCGCCCCCAGTGCCCGCAAGAAGGAGCTGGCGCTCATCAGCTACGTGGATCCGGAGCTGCCGGCGGGCGTGTTCGGCGACCCGGTGCGCATCCGCCAGGTGCTGTTCAACATCGCCGGCAATGCGGTGAAGTTCACCCTCTCCGGCTCGGTCAAGATCCGCGCCGAGCTGATCTCGCTGCGCGACGGCAAGGTGACGGTCGGCATCACCGTCATCGACACCGGCATCGGCATCGCCAAGGATGTGCAGGCGCGCCTGTTCCGTCCCTTCACCCAGGCCGAGGCCGCGACCACCCGGCGCTTCGGCGGCACCGGGCTGGGCCTGTCGATCTGCCGTCGCATCGCCGAGCTGATGGGCGGCGAGATCGGCGTGGAGAGCGAGCCGGGGGTGGGCGCCACCTTCTGGTTCACCTTCACCGCCGAAGTGGTGCCGGATGAGGCCTCCAATGGGGCGGAATACGGCACCGGAGCGCTGTCGGGCTTGCGCGTGCTGATCGTCGATCCGGAAGGCGACGAGCGCCGCTTCCTGGCGCGCTACCTCACGGCCGAGGGGGCGCAGGTGCTGGAAGCGCCGGATGTGCTGGCGGCGATCCGCGAGCTGGACGGCGCCACGGCGCCCTGCAACGTGGTCGTGGCGGCCGAGGAGGCCGCCAAGGAGGGCGATATCGACGGGCTGCGCTGCGATCGGTGTCTGCTCGACGCCGGGCTGGTGGTGATAACGCAGCAGGTGGCGCCGACGCAGCCCAGCGGCCCGATCCTGATCCCGCGCCCGGTCCGCCGCGCCGGCCTGATCCGCGGCGTGCTGGTGGCCTCGGGCCGGCAGACGCCCGATGCCGACGTGGCCGATGCCTTCGCCGACGGCGCCGAGGCGCCGGGCGCGGCACCGGTCCGGCACGCATCGTCGGTGGAGGAGGCGTCGGCGCAGGGCCGCCTCATCCTCATCGCCGAGGACCACCCGACGAACCGGCAGGTTCTTCTGCGCCAGCTCAGCCTGCTCGGCCATGCCGCCGAGGTCGCCTGCGACGGGCGCGAGGCGCTGGAGAAGTGGCGCACCGGGCGCTACGCGCTGCTGCTGACCGACTGCCAGATGCCGGAGATGGACGGCTTCGACCTCGCCCGCGCCATCCGGGACGAGGAATCCGCCAGCGGCGCCCATCTGCCCATCGTCGCCATCACCGCCAACGCCATGGAGGGCGAGGCGCAGAAGTGCCTCGCGGCCGGCATGGACGACAGCGTCTCCAAGCCGGTGGAGATCGGCCAGCTCCGCCGCATCCTCGAGCGCTACCTGCCGCTGCCCAGGGGGGCGGCTCCGCTGCCGGAGGCCGCTCCGCCGTGCAGCTCCGCCGGTGCCGAGCCGCCGCTGGATACCGGCGCGCTCGCCAGCCTGTTCGAGGGCGACAATGATTTCGTCCGCCAGCTCCTGCAGGAATTCCTGACCTCCAACCGGGCCACCGAGGAGCGGCTGGTGAAGGCGCTGGAGGTGCGGGCGTGGGACGACGTCCGCCAAGCGGCGCACAAGCTGGCCGGCTCGTCGCGCACCGTGGGTGCCCGCGACTTGGCCGCCGCCGGCGACGCCATCGAGCTGGCGGTGGTGGACGGCCGCCTGGAGGGCATGGACGCCAGGGTGGCGCGCGCCGTCCACGAGTTGGGCCGCGTAGCCGGGTACATCGAGACCATGTGACCCGCCCCCTATGATCCGGGTGGCGTAAATCCGTCCGCGCCAGGGACTCCCGAGCCCGGGTGGGGTACCGTGGTTTCTCCAGATGGAAACCATAGGGGGGTGTGCCATGGCGACGTTCGATTTCGACGCCCTGAAACAGGCAGTCGAGCACAGCGACGCCGACACGCTCGTCCGGCTCTACGCCGACGATGCGGAGATGGTAGTGATCGACCGCGACCGGCCGCCCAGCGCGCCGATGACCCTGGCCGGCAAGGACGCCATCGCGGCGTTCTGGCGCGACGTCTGCGGCCGGGCAATGACCCACCACATCGAACGCGAGGTGGTCGGGCCGGACCGTGTCTCCTACGTCGAGGAGTGCGCCTATCCCGACGGCTGCCACGTCACCGCGGCGATGACGCTGGACCTGCGAGACGGCCGCATCGCCCGGCACTTGACCGTTCAGGCCTGGGACGAGACGGGCGCTTCCAGCCACTGATCATGAAGAAACCCCTCCTCGCGGGCGCGGGGAGGGGTGTTCGAGTCCTGGCGGATAGGAGAGGGATCCGAGCGCTGGGATAGCGTGCGCCCAGGCCTCAACCGAACTTGTAACTTATGCCATATCCGCCGCGCGGGTAGTCCCAGGCGATGTTTTGTTTGTCCTGGCAGACCACGCGGCAGGTGCCGCACTCCAGGCAGCCATCGGTGGCCAGGGTGACGGCGCCCGAGGCGTCCGCCGTGTAGCAGGCGGCCGGGCAGCACCAGGTGCACGCCTTGTGGTCGCAGTCCGTGCACACGGCGGCATCCTTGATGCGGATGTGCGGGTGGCTTTCGTCGACGATGTAGCGGTTCTGATACAGCTTCTCTTCGACCTTGATCGTCGTCATGTGGCTCATCGAATTGCCCTCGCCAGCTTGATCGCGTCGCCCACCAGCCCGAACACGGAGCGCTTCTTCACGAAGGAGCGCAGGATCTCCTTCTCCTTGGTCCGCTTGTCGACGCTGTCCACGGTGAAGAGGTTGTGCGCGGCGGCGTTGATGAGGTCGGGGTAGGCGCCGAAGAACTGCTTGTTCTCGTGCATGATCCCCGGCAGGTCCTTGTACTTCTTCAGGTCCTTCATGACGAAGGAGGCATCCAGCTTCGTCTTGTAGGCGGCGAGGTTGGCGGCGCTGAAGGGTTTGTCCGCCGCCTTCAGCGCGATGATCGTCTCCGCCGCCATGCGGCCCGAGGCCATGGCGAGGTTGGAGCCCTCGCGGTGCGCGGCATTGTTGAAGTGCGCGGCGTCGCCCGCCACCACCCAGCCGTCGCCGACGATCTGCGGCACCGCCTTGTAGCCGCCCTCCGGGATCATGTGCGCGGCGTACTCCTTCATCTCCGCACCCTCGATCAGCGGGGCGATGACCGGGTGGCGCTTGAGATCCTCCAGCATCCGGTAAGGCGGGATGCCGCCCGTCTTGAAGTCGGAGATCAGGCAGCCGATGCCGATGGTGAGCGACTCCTTGTTGGTGTAGAGGAAGGCGGTACCGACCATCCCCTTGGTCACCTTGCCCAGGATCTCGATGACCACGCCCTCGTCGCCCTTCAGGCCGAAGCGCTGCCGGATCAGGTCGGGGTCGAGGAACAGGATCTCCTTCACCGCCAGTGCCACGTTCTGCGGCTCCAGTTCCTTGTGGAAGCCGGCCCGCTTGGCCAAGAGCGCGTTGACGCCGTCGGCCAGCACCACCACGTCGGCGTGGATCTCGCCGCCTACCCGGTCGGTGCGCACGCCGTAGACCTTGCCGGAGGCGTCGCGCAGCAGCTCGGTCACCGTGGTCTCGCAGATCTGCAGGGCGCCCGCCCCGCGGATCTTCTCGGAGAACCACTTGTCGATGTTGGCGCGGATGATCGTGTAGCGGTTCGGCTTGTCCGTGTTGAAGGCGTCCGAGCGGTAGTTGGTGCCGATGTAGCTGTCGTCGCCCAACAGCCAGATGCGCTGCTCGATGATGTGCCGCTCGGTCGGGCAGTCGTCGCGGAAGTCGGGGATGATCTTCTCCAGCTCGGCGGCGTACATGATGCCGCCCTGGACGTTCTTGGCGCCGGGGTACTCGCCGCGCTCCAACTGCAAGACGTTCAGGCCGGCCTTCGCCAGCGTGTAGGTCGCCGCGTTGCCGGACGGGCCGGCGCCGACGACGATGGCATCGAACTTCTCGACCATGTCCTGTCCTCCTCAGCTCGCCAGCCGGTTGACCTGAAGGCGCCTGGCGAACGCTTGCGTGAGCGCCGGCAGCACCTGCAACGCGTCGCCCACGATGGCGTGGTGGGCGAAGTCGAAGATCGGCGCCGATGCGTCGGTGTTGATCGCCAGGATCAGGTCGGCCTTCTCCATGCCCACCCGGTGCTGGATGGCACCACTGATGCCGGCCGCAATGTAGAGCTTCGGGCGCACCGTCTTGCCGGTCTGCCCGACCTGCCGGTCGAAGGTGGCCCAGCCCGCCTGTACCAGCGGCCGCGTCACCCCCACCTCGGCCCCCAGCACCTTGGCGAGGTCCCAGACCAGCGACAGGTTCTCCGGCTTGCCCAGCCCCTTGCCGGCGGCGACGATGATGTCGGCGAAGGCCAGCTGTGCCTCGTTCTGCGCGCTGTCGGGGATGAAACTCAGCACCTTGGTGACCACCGCGTCCTCGCTGAGGTGCAGGGCGATTTCGACGATGCGGCCCATCCGGCTTTCATCGCGGTCGGGCATCGCCATGACGCGCGGGCGCACGGTCGCCATCTGCGGGCGGAAGGCCAGCGTCTGGATGGTGCACAACAGCGTGCCGCCGAAGGTTGGCCGGGTGGCGGCGAGGCTGCGGTTCTCGGCGTAGATGTCCAGCTCGGTGCAGTCGGCGGTCAGGCCGGTCTGCAGCGTGGTGGCGATGGCGCCGGCCAGGTCGCGGCCCAGTGTGGTGGCGCCCAGCAGCACGATCTCCGGCTTGTAGGCGTTCACCACGTCGGTCATGACGCGGGCATAGGGCTCGGTGCGGTAGTCGGCCAGCACCGGGTCGGTCACCTTGTAGACCACGTCGGCGCCAAACCCGAACGCCTCGCCGCAGATGCGGGTGAGGTCCGGGCTGTCGGCGCCCAGCACCACGGCGCCCACCTCGACGCCCAGCTTGTCGGCGAGCTTGCGGGCCTCGCCCACCAACTCCCACGACACGGAGTGGACGTGGCCGCGCTCCTGCTCGACGATCACCCAGACGCCCTGGTAGGCCTTGAGGTGTTCGGGCAGTTGGAAGCGGCGGCCCTGCGGCTTCTCGCTTGGCTTGTCGCTCATGGCATGTCTCCTTATCGGGCAAGCAGCTCGGCGGCGAGCTTCGGCTGGGCGGCGAAGATGGTCTCGACCGCGGCGGCGGCCAGCGCGTCCGGGCTGTCGCCCTCGATCAGCTTGGCCTTCTCGGCGCGGGGCTTCGGCACGAAGACCTTGGACACCACGGTGGGCGAGCCCTTGAGGCCGACCTTGGTCTCGTCCTCCACGCAGTCGTCCTTGCCCCACTGGCGCAGCGGCGTGCGGGCGGCGCGGAACAGGTCGTCCATGGTGCCGAAGCGGATGGAGTTGGTGCCCTCCAGCATGGTGATCATGCAGGGCAGCGCGGTCTTCAGCACCTGCACCCCGCCTTCGGAGCGGCGGTGCACGGTGATCTCGCGCGCCACCGGATCGACACTCTCGATCTTCGCGATGTAGGTGAGCTGCTGGAATCCCAGGCGCGTGGCAATGCCCGGTCCGACCTGGGCGGTGTCGCCATCCACGGTCTGCTTGCCGCAGAAGACTAGGTCGACCGGCTCCTCCTCCGACAGCTTCCGGATGGCCGAGCTCAGCGCGTAGGAGGTCGCCAGCGTGTCGGAGCCGGCGAACTTGCGGTCGGTCAGCAGTACCGCGGCGTCGGCACCGAAGGACAGCGCCTTGCGCAACGAGGCCTCCGCCATCGGCGGCCCCATGGTCAGCACGGTCACCCGCGCGCCGGTGCGGTCCTTGATGCGCAGCGCCTCTTCCAGCGAGAAGAGGTCGAAGGGGTTGATGATCGCCGGCACCCCCTGGCGCATGATGGTGTTGGTCACCGGGTGGATGCGGATCTGTGCGCTGTCCGGGACCTGCTTGATACAGACGACGATGTGCATTCCGGTCTCCTGCATCCGCGATATGCTGCGGCGGGCGCTGTGTGCGCCGCATATAATAGCATTATCGTACCAAATTACCGATTCGTCCAGCACTCTGACGACGCAATAGGCCACCAAAGAGTTCGCGCCCCTCATCGCACCAGCGAATCCAACGGTACGAAGCGGTCGCTCAGGCGGGCGGCCTGCTGCTGATGGACCTTGAAGGTCTTCTCCGCCACGCCGCTGCTGGCGATAAAGTCGTGGTAGGCGCGTTCGAGGTGGGTTCGATAGCGGGCGGCGAGACCTTCGTCGTCAGTGATGCCCTCAAGACCGATGTCGGCCGCGAGGTAGTCGTGGAAGCGCTGGAGGATGTGCAGACGGTTCACGTCCACCACGCGCCGCTCGTAGGCGATGCCCAAAAAGGACAGAAAGTCTTCCGCCGTCTCCAGATCCTCGAACTCGTCCTTGAAGCTCATCTATCCAATCCTTTCACCAAGTTCGCGCTGAAGGCTTCCGTGTCCGTCGCGGTCGCGGTCATGCTGGCACCGGTTCGCGGAAGGCGCGCAGTTCGTTCGGCGTCGGAGCGCGCTTGGCGCGGGTGGCGAGCGCGCGAACCTTGGGCAGGATCGCGTGGGCCTCGGCATCCTCCAGCGCGACGCCGAGCTGCGCGTAGGCCAGCTTCACCGCGGCGCTGCCGGAGTGTTTGCCCAGCACGATGCGGTGCTCGCGCCCGACCTCGGCCGGGTCGAAGCCCTGGTAGGTGTGGCGGTCGCGCAGCAGGCCGTCCACATGGATGCCGGCCTCGTGCGTGAAGACGGCCGCACCGACGATGGACTTGTTGACCGCCACCGGCCGGTTCGATGCCGCCTCGACCAGTGCGGAGATGGCGCCCAGGTCGCGCGTGTTCACGCCGGTGTCGTGGCGGTGCAGCACCTTCAGCGCCATGACGACTTCTTCCATGGGCGCGTTGCCGGCGCGCTCGCCCAGGCCGTTGACGGTGGTGTTGACGTGGGTGGCGCCGCCCTGCACGGCGGCCAGCGAGTTCGCCGTCGCCAGGCCCAGGTCGTCGTGGGAGTGGATCTCGATCTCCAGGTCGGTGGCGGCGCGCAGCCGGGCGATGCAGGCGTGGGTCTGGAAGGGGTCGAGCATGCCCAGTGTGTCGGCGAAGCGGAAGCGCCGGGCACCCGCGGCCTGCGCCACGGTGGCGGCCTCGACCAGGAAGTCCATGTCGGCGCGCGAGGAGTCCTCGCCGCCCAGGCTGACGTCCAGGCCATGGTCGCGGGCCCGGCGGACCATGCGGTCGATCTGCCCCAGCGCCCACTCGCGCGAGCGGTGCAGCTTCCTGGTGATGTGGATGTCGGACACGGGCATGGACAGGTTGACGAAGCCCACGCCGCAGGCCAGCGCCGCCTGAAGGTCGGTGTCGTGCATGCGGCACCACACCATCAGGCGCGCCCCGAGACCCAGGGAGGCCACGGCGCGGATGCCTTCGCGCTCCTCCTCGCCCATGGCGGGGATGCCGATCTCCAGTTCGGGCACGCCGGCGGCGTCGAGCGCCCGGGCGATGGCGATCTTCTCGTCCAACGTGAAGGCCACCCCCGCCGTCTGCTCGCCGTCGCGCAGCGTGGTGTCGTTGATGATGACGGAATTGGGCGTCGGCATGCTTGAGTGAGACTCCATTCCGGGCCCCCTCCCTAACCCTCCCCCGCTGCGCGGGAGAGGGAACTTAACTCCCTCCACCGCGGAGCGGGGGAGGGCCGGGGAGGGGGCAAAACCCTACGAATAGGCCGGTGTGAATGCCTTCGGTGCGGCCCCCGTCCAATAGGGCGACAGGGTGCGCAGCCGCTCGATGACGCCGGGGACCACCGCGATCACCGCATCGATCTCCGCCTCGGTCGTCTCGCGCGACAGGGAGAAGCGGGTGGCGCCGTGCGCGGCCGTATACGGCACGCCCATGGCCCGCATGACGTGGCTGGGCTCCAGCGAGCCCGACGTGCAGGCCGACCCCGACGACGCGGCGATGCCGTGCTCGTTCAGCAGCAGCAGGATCGCCTCCCCCTCGATGTACTCGAAGGCGATGTTGCTGGTGTTGGGCAGGCGGTTGTCGGGGTTGCCGGTGACGAAGCAGGCCGGCACCGCGGCGAGGATCGCGCCTTCCAGCTTGTCGCGCAGATCCTTCACCCGCGTGTTCTCGTCCTTCATGTGCAACAGGGCGAGCTGCGCCGCCGCCCCCAGCCCGACGATGCCCGGCGCGTTCTCCGTGCCGGCGCGGCGCGAGCGCTCCTGGTGGCCGCCGCGCAGCATCGGGCGGAAGCGCAGCCCGCGCTTCACGTACAGCGCACCGATGCCCTTGGGCGCGTGCAGCTTGTGGCCGGACAGCGAGAGCATGTCGATCGCCGAATCCGCCAGCCGCATGGGGATCTTGCCGACCGCCTGCACGGCATCGGTGTGGAAGACCGCGCCGGCCGCCTTGGCCATGCGGGCCAGTTCCTCGATCGGGAAGATGGTCCCGGTCTCGTTGTTGGCCCACATGATCGAGACGATGGCGACGTTCTCCGACAGGGCGGCGCGGTAGGCGTCCAGATCCAGGTTGCCTTTGCCGTCCACGCCAATGCGGTGGACGGTGTAGCCGCGCTTCTTCTCCAGGTACTCGCACAGGCTCAGCACGGCGGGGTGCTCGACCACGCTGGTGACGATCTCGCGCTTCTTCGGATAGGCCTCGACGGCGGACAGGATGGCGGTGTTGTCGCTCTCCGTGCCGCCGGAGGTGAAGACGATCTCGCTGTCGTGCGCGGCACCCAGCAGGGCCTGCACCTGCTGGCGCGCCCACTCGATCTTGCCGCCGACCGCGGCGCCGAAGCCGTGCATGGAGGAGGGGTTGCCGAACTGCTCGGTGAACAGCGGCAGCATCTCCGCCAGCACTTCGGGGTCGACGCGGGTCGTGGCGTTGTTGTCCAGGTAGATGCCCGTCATGGCCTCACATCCCCGCCGGCAGGAGGGAGGCGGGCTTGACGCGCACGAATTCGCCCAGCTTCTCCACCAGCTTCATCTGCAGGCCCATCATGGTGCCCGAGGACTGCGAGCAGCCGGAGCAGGCGCCCGACAGGCGCACGTAAATGTCCTTGCCGTCGATGTCGACCAGTTCGACGTCGCCGCCGTCTTGTCGGATCTGCAGACGCAGCTCCTCGATGGCCATCATGATGGCCTGCATGCGCTGCACGTTGGTAAGCTTCGCCGCAGGCGCGGAGACCGTTCCGTTGGCCTGGAGGGGCTTGATGGCGTCCAGCCCGACCATGCCGGCGGCGGGCTTCGCGGCGGGCTTCAGCGCGCCAGTCCTGGCGAGCACCGCCTCCAGCACGTCCTCGATCTTCTCGTGGCAGGTCTGGCAGGAGCCGCCGGCCTTGGTGTAGTGCGTCACCTCCTCCAGCGTGGTCAGGCCGTTGACGGTGACCGCGCGCTCGACCATCGCGGCGTCGACGCCGAAGCACTTGCAGACCAGCTCGCCTTCCTCGTGATCGTCGTCCCACGCCTCGCCCTTGTAGGCGGATATGGCGGCGCGCAGCGCCTCGGCGCCCATGACCGAGCAGTGCATCTTCTCGGGCGGCAGGCCACCCAGGTACTCGGCGATGTCGCGGTTGGTGAGCTTGAGGGCCTCGTCCACCGTCTTGCCGATGATCATCTCGGTCAGCGCCGAGGAGGACGCGATGGCCGAGCCGCAGCCGAAGGTCTGGAAGCGCGCGTCCTCGATGACTTCCGTCGTCGGGTTCACGTTCAGCATCAGCTTGAGCGCGTCGCCGCAGGTGATGGAGCCCACTTCGCCCACCGCGTTGGCGCCGTCGAGCACGCCGGCGTTCTTCGGGTTGAAGAAGTGCTCCTTGACCTTGTCGGTGTAGTTCCACATGGCGCTCTGCCTTTCGGAAGTCAGTGCTGGGTGGACGAGCCGCAGCCCGACGGGCCGCTGGTCGGGCACGAGCCGACGGAGAAGGACTTGCCGCAACCGCAGCTCGATGCCTTGGGGGTGTCGAACTTGAAGCCGGAGTCCTCGACGCCTTCGACGAAATCGACGACGACGCCGTCCAGTAGCGGCTGGCTGTCGGGGTCGATGAAGACGCGCACGCAGCCGAACTCCAGCACCGCATCGTCGTCCGAGGCCTCGGCCTCCAGGCCCATCTGGTACTTCAGCCCGGCGCAGCCGCCGTTCGTTACTGCGATGCGCAGGCCGCGCGCCATCGGCTGGGACTTCGCCAGGACCTGCTCCAGCGTGGCCACCGCCGTTTGCGTGAGGGTCACCATGTCTTCGTCTCCTTTCGGCTCGTGAGCCTGTCTGGGAGGGACGAAGCACGCCGCGTGCCAACAGCTATAATATTGATTTTCAAAGGAATTATGGTTTTGTCGGGTGGCGCCTTTGCGACGATTGTCGGATTCGCGACAGCGACAAAGGGGGGCAACGTGTGCGCTCAGGACGACACGTCCGATTTGCGGACAGCATGGCATTCCTTTTGGGGAAATGCATCGTCGATCGCTATTACCGCGCAATAGCGCCAACGCGACTAATAACCGACGTGACCGGAATTGCGAAGCAAGGGCGTGACTCTCGCGTGTACCGTGTGGCATCTTGTCGTTTATGAAGGTCTCCAGATTCAGAGTGTGGATTCGATGGGGCGCGGCCATTGTGGGTGGCGGCGTTATCACGCCTGTCGTTGGCGAATTCTTCATTAAATTAGCGGAAGAATATGGGGCCTATGACCAGCCATCCACAAAAGTGGGAGCTGCGATGGGTGCCATTTCTGCGATTACTGGGCGCCCTGCATTCCCGTGGATCGCTGGCATTCTGATTGGATTCGCGTTAGGAATCTGGCTGGATTACTTCCTACGTCGCTCTGAGCCAAACGGGATGTCTGGCTCTTCTACAAAATTACCAGGAGGGAGGGCGGATACCCGCCTAAGAATTCAGTTGGATTCGGCTGGTACCGGACATTACTTGCAGGTTAGGAAATCGAATGTGGAGTGCTGGCAACAAACCATAGTTGCTATGGATGGAGATGGAGCGGGGGAGGCTAAGAGACTCTTTCATGTTGACCATCTAGCCATTACCTTCGCAACTGATATTGAATATGAACGCCCTATAATCGAGGCGTTCGGTCATGAATTGCCTGGGTATAATTTCTTTTCTCTTGGAAAAAAAGGTGCCATTTTTCAGTTTTTCGGGCAGATGCAGGCTCCTGTTGTCGAGATTTGGTTTCCTCCTCTCGGTTATTATGAGCAACGAGCACTTATTGAAGGGGAAGTGGCTCCGCCTTCAGAACCTGCTTAGGACTGCTACTGGTGAAATGGACTGAGGGCGCTTCACCCGATGTCGTTCTAAACGGATGAACGTCATATCGACGCTTGACCTCGGTTTTCCTTCTAAATCGCCATGCATTGACGCAGCGTTCCCACGGGTACTACGTCACCTATTCAGCATCGATATGGCCGTCCGACCAATCCAGGGCTGCACTTAGTGGGTATGGTCGAGCGGGAAAATGGGGAGATGCGGGTGAGGAAGCAGGGTTTCGGCCTGATCTTGCTTCCTCACCCACCTCCGGGCCCCTGGGAGAGTGGGAGGGGCCGGGAACTCATGCCGCCAGCGGCAGGTTCGTGATGCAGCTCTTCGAGCAGACCTTGGCGCAGCTCTCGCAGCCGACGCAGTTGCCGGCGGTCTTGACGCTCATGACTTTCTTCTCGGCCTCGTCGTCGAAGGCGTCGACGATGTCGCCGTCCTCGGTGATGCCGATCAGCTCCAGCACGTCGCGCCCGCAGACCTTGAAGCAGCGGCCGCAGCCGATGCACTGCTTCTGGTCCACGCTCTCGACGAACTTCGGCGTCCAGGGCGTGCCGCCGCGGGTCCGGCCGGTGACGAATGCGCTCATGTCCATGCTCCTCTCAAGCGGTCTCCAGCGCCTTCAGCTGGGCGCGCTTTTCGGCCAGCAGCCTGAAGGCCTCGTAGGTCTTCTGCGCCACCTCCGGGATGCGCTCCCAGCTCACCGGCAGCTCCTCCGAGAGGTCGTGCAGGTCCATCTTCTTCGCCGTGGCGCGGGCGTTGAGCTTCTTGATCTCGTCCTTGAGCGCGGTGACATCGGTCATGTCGGCATCCTCACAGGCGCGCCACGTCGGGGTGCTGTTCGATCAGCGCCACCGCCTCGCGCACCAGCTTGGCGCCGTCGGCCGTCAGCTTCTCCAGGGACGGGAAACCGAAGCGGTGCACGTCGCGCAGGTGCTTCGACACTACCACCAGACGCCCGGCGATCAGTACGATGCGGCCGAAGCCCTCGTGGCTCATCTTCATCATGGTCGAGCCCATGACGCCGGTGAGCTTCTCCACCGTAATGCCGACGGCCTTGTAGAAGAGCTCCAGCCGCCACAGCGTGTCGGGGTCGGGGTCGCCGATGATCGGGATCGCCGCCCGGGCCTCCTTGTCCAGAATGAAGGGCGACAGGATCTCGGCGTCGCTCTTGCCCTCCCAAGCGCCGTAGGTGTCCTCGGCGCGGAACAGCAGGACCAACGTCTTGAGGAACGCGCCGTCGATGTCCTCGGTCATCGTGGTGTCCGGCATGCTCAGTCCTCCTCGTCGTCGGCGAAGGCGAAGGCCGGCGCCTGGCCCATCGCCTTGCGCAGCCAGGGCGGCGGATTGCCGTTGATGGTCTCGACTAGGCGGTCGAGCTGGCCGGTGATGGACGCCGTCGGCTCGACCTTTATGGGGTGGATCTTCTTCGCGACGATGCGCGCCGCGGCCGAAGCGCCGATGGCCGACAGGTAGACGATGGCGCAGTCGCCGATCGCCTCGATCTTCGGGATCAGCTTGTCCTCGTTGCCGTCCTCGGACAGGGCGTCGCCGAACTGGCAGGTCTCCACCATCCGGTAGCCGTCGGTGGTGACCTCGTAGATCGCGATGTTCCTGGCCCAGCCGAAATGCGCGTCCACGTGCTGCATGTCCTGGGTGCAGAACGCCACCTTCATGGATCCTCCTTTGGGACGCCCGGTCCCGCTCTCGTCGCTCGATTTTCCGTCGATCAGTTTCAGGCGACGCTGCATCCGCATCCGCCGCCTCCCTGGCACTCGTGCTCCCCGTGCTCCGTCTCCGCGCTGAGGAAGCGGTTGCCGATGTCGAAGATCAGGTCGCGCGTGCCGCGGTAGCCGACGCTCACCTTGAGCCCGGCGCCCAGGCGGTCGAACATCGGCAGGCCCATGCGGTGCAGTTCCACGCCGGCGCGTGCCGCACCCTGCCGTCCGTGCGAGTTCGACACGATCAGGTCGCAGCCGCGCGCCAGGGACTCCACGTCCGCGTGGTCGCCGACCATCACGGTGGATGCCTGAACCTTCTCCAGCACCGGCGCCTGGGTGGGCGACACGGCGGCGACCACCTCGGCGCCCATGTCGTTCAGGAAGCTCGTCACCGTGAACAGCAGCTCGGGCTCCAGCCCCACGGCGATGCGCTTGCGCGAGAAGAAGAAGTGCCCGTCCAGCATGGCATCCACCAGGCTCTCGCGCTGGCGCCTCAGGCGTGCCGGCACGGGGCGCCCCGACAGCTCGGCCAGCGCGTTGACGAAGCGGTCCGACGCCTCCAGTCCGGTCAGCCGGTCGAAGAACAGCGTCCGCACGTCGGTCTTCAGCTCCAGCGCCGCGGCGGCCGTCCGCATGTGCTCGCCGAGCACCAGCGTAACCTCGGACTGGCCCATGGCGCGCACCTGCTCCACCACCGTGCCACCCAGCGAGGTGGGCGTGAAGTCGCTCGGCTGGCGGCCGGACATGGACAGCGACAGGTCGGGCAGGATGATCGGGGTGAGGCCGAAGCCCTCGATCAGGTCGCGGATCTCCTCCACGTCGCCGGGCGTCAGGTGGCAGCCGGCCAGCACGTTGACCTGCCCCCTGACCTTGGAGCGCGACGGCTCGGCGAACGCCTCGACGATGCCGGTCACCGCGGCGGCGAAGCCGTCCTCGAAGCCGCCGATGAAGTCGGGCGTGTTGACGAACACCAGGTTGAGGTGGGCAAGGGCCGGGTTGCGCTGACGGAAGGTGACGAGGTGGCCTTGCAGGTCCTCGCCCTTGGTCTCGGTGACGCCGGTGGTGCAGACGCCGATGAGGTCGGGCTTCATGCGCTCGTCGATGTTCCGGATCGCCTCTTCCAGGTTCTCGTAGCCGCCGAGGATGGTCGAGACCTGGTCCATCGCTGTGGTCTGCAGCGGGATCGCCTCGCGGAAGTGGCGGACCAGCAGGACGAGGCCGAAGGCGGTGCAGCCCTGGCTGCCGTGGAACAGCGGCAGCGAGCGGTCCATGCCGAGGAAGGCCAGCGCCGCCCCGATGGGCTGGCTCATCTTCAGCGGGTTGGTGGCGCAGGCCTTGGCCGAGGTGGGGAAGCGCTGGATGTGGGTCATGGCGCCCTCCGGTCGGGCATGGCGTAGGTCGGGTTGAGCGAAGCGAAGCCCGACGTGCCGGGAGTGCGAGGTGCGTCGGGCTTCGCCTGCGGCTCAACCCGACCTACGAGCATCGTCATGTCAGACCTCCCACGGAGCGGGCTGGCGGACCTGCCGCCAGATCGGGCTGGAGAGCGTCTTGTCGATCTCCTCGCACAGCGTGACGATGCCGTCGTACCCGGCGAAGGCGTGGTGGCGCTCCTGGTTGATGTCGAGCCAGGGAACCTTGGCCTTCAGCGAGATGAACTGGCTGCGCCCGCCCGACAGCATGATGTCAGCCTCAGAGTCGCGCAGCATGCGGTACATCTCGCGCGGCTTCAGGTCATCCCACATGTGGAACTCCTGGCCCTTCTTCTTGCGGATCCGCTCCTTGTCCTCGGCGGTGGATTTCTTGGTGGACGTGCCGATGATGGTCAGCCCGGCCTCTTCCAGCGCGGTGACCATGGACCAGCTCTTGACGCCGCCGGTGAACAGCAGCACCCGCTTACCCTGGAAGCGCGGCCGATAGGCCTCCAGCCGGCGCTGCACGCGCGCCTCTTCCCGCGCGATGACGCCCTCGGCGCGGTCCATCAGATCGGGCTCGGCACCGCGCTCGACCAGCATGCGCGCCATGGTGCGCAGCGTGTCGCTCATGTCCGACACGCCGTAGAAGGAGCCCTCGAAATAGGGGATGCCCCAGCGCTCCCGCATCTTGCGGCCGACGTTCACTAGGGCCTGCGAGCAGACCACCATGGTGACGCGGGCGCGGTGGGCGCGAGCGACCTCGTGGTACTTGGCGTCGCCGGAGATGTTGGAGAGCAGGCGGATGCCGATCTCCTCCAGGAGCGGCGTCACCTGCCACAACTCGCCGGCGAGGTTGTACTCGCCGACGATGCAGACGTCGGTGGGGGTGGTGAAGGCCGGCTCCTGCGTGCCGATCACGTGGTCGAGCAGAGTCTCGCCGGCCAGCTTGTTGCCCAGGTTCTTGGACCCCACGAAGCCCGGCACGTTCACCGGGATCACCGGAACGCCCAGCTTCTCGGCGGCGTACTTGCAGACCGCCTCGACGTCGTCGCCGATCATGGCTGGGACGCAGGTCTGGTAGACGAACACGGCCGGCGGCTTGTGCCGCTGCACCACGTGCCGGATGGCCTTGTACAGCTTCTTCTCGCCGCCGTGGATGATGTCCAGCTCCGACAGGTCGGTGGTGAGGCCGGTGCGGTAGAGCTGCGAGTGCGAGGAGCGCGTGCCGCGGTTGTCCCAGGAGTTGCCGAGGCACGCGATCGGCCCGTGCACGAGGTGCGCGGCGTCGGCGATGGGCTGGAGTGCGATCATCGCGCCGTCGTAGGCGCAGCCGCCGGCCGCGGCGCCGGGCTTCAGCGCCTTGGAGCAGCCCTTCTTGCGCTCCTTGTCGGTCTTCGCCTGGTTGTGGTCGCAACCGGGCTCGTTGAAGACCTCCTGGACCTTGTCGGCGACCGCCATGAACGCCTCCTGCTTCCTGCCGGTGTCGGCAAGCACGCGGGGGTATGTGCATGGGGTGTGCCAGAGGGTATGCTTGGCTTAAGGTTCTGTTCTGTCGTTGTTTTTCTCTTGGGTCGGGACTGTACGATACCCGACAAAAGCTGATGAGTGTCGCGTTTCCGACAGCGGTTCGATGCCACTCCGTCATGTTCGCAGCCGGCACGCGCCGGCTGCGAACACGTTCTCAGTCCGCATTGACAGCATCCAGGGACTGCAGCCACGCCCGACTCGCCCTGAGCAGCGCCGCCAACGTTTCCGGAGACTTGGGGTGGATGTGGCCACCGTCCAACGTGACCACCGTCTTGGAGTCCGGCGCACGCCGGATCATCTCGTCGATGGATGACTGCGGGACGTAGGCGTCCGTCGTCGGACGGATAATGAGCAGGGGGCCATGGATGGCGGACAGGTAGTCTCCGGGTTCGACCCGCCGCAGGGCAAAACCGATGATCGCGGCTGCCGGCCGCCGCCAGGGCTCCGGCACACGCCGCAAATTACGTTCGGCCATCGCGCTCAGGCCGACCCCGCCATACGCGAGCACCGTTGGTCCCCGAGCAAGGCCGGAGGTAGCCAGAAGCTGTTCGGCGGCCGGCAGCACCACCGCCCCCAGGCTGACCCCGACCAACACCAGCCGCTGCCGGTCGGCCCACGGCTGCGCCGCCGCCCATCGGGTAAGAGCGGCGATCTGCACTGGGACGCGATGAATCGCGTGGTGCGCCGCCAAAATGCGCCTCAGGGATGACTCCGTATCGTCTTGGAGCAGTTCACGGTCGGGCCAGCCATAGGCAACGATGGCGTTGGAACCATACGTGGCGACACGACGGAGGGTCTCCGGGGCCGAGCCGAACCCTCCAATGACGATCACCACCGGGACCGGCCCGGCCTCAGCTTTAGGGAGGCTCACGGCCGCGTCAATGAGATCTCCGTCCGGCCCCCGGAGCAACAGATGGGCCATATCGCGTGAGGCCCCCTCAGACGCATTCTGCACGCCACTTCGGGTCACCACGGAGGGCACGTGGTCGGGCGGGATCAGACGGGGAGTCGTGAGATCAAGTCCAAGCAGGAGGAGTACCAGGCCCAGCACCGCGACCAAGACCAGTGCGCCCCCTGTCCGGATGATCCATCGAGCGCAGGACGCCATGCCTTCACCTTGTGGGCACTATCGAGGATACCGTTGACGGGTGGGCCGGTGACACCAGGACACTCACGCCAACGGCGCTTCCGTACGCAGGAACCCGATCTCCTCTGGCGCCGATTCGCGTCCGAGAATGCTGTTCCTATGTGGGAAGCGGCCAAAGCGGTCGATGATCGCCTTGTGATGGTGGGCCCAGTAGATCTGCTCGGCAATGCCGAGATCGGTGAACAGCTCGACCGAGCGGGCCTGCATCGCGCTATCTTCACTATGCATGAACGGCATGTAGAGGAACTGGCGCTGTTGGGGCTCAAGCATCCGGTCGACCCCGGCGTCAACGGCATGGCGCGCGAGCGTCAGTGCCAGCCCATCGGTCGCATAGGCCTCTCGGGAGCGCCTGAAGAGATTGCGAGAGAACTGATCAAAGACGACGATGGCGGCGACCAGTGCCTCGGCGGTGAGAGCCTCGGGCGCAGGCGGCTGTGCCCTGAGCTCCGCGTGGAGCGCGGCAAAGCGGTCGCGGATGGCCGCGTCGACTTGCGGCGCGCCGCTGTACCAGTCGGCCGGGCAAAGCTCCTCGAACCAGAAACGGTTGACGTCTTCGGCCCATGACATCCGCAAGCCCCACCTCAACGGCCACCTTGTACGATTTCGGCCTCGCGATCGCGACGTCAACACTCGCAGCATAGGCCTGATACCTCCCATCGATCGGCAGAAGGATGGAACGGGGGTGACGGTGCCGTGCGACGCGGCGGAGGTACAGGTCCGGATTGCGTTCTGACGGTCGTCACGCTCCTGTCTTCTCCCGTTCCAGCTCTGCGATGTGCCGCTCCAGGCTCGCCACCAGCCGCTGCCGCAGGAACGCCCGGTACGGTTCCGCGTCGCCGGTGCGCTGGCGCTCCTCGATGGCATCGAGGTAAGCCAGCCGCTCCTCCGGGCTGATGGCGACGGGCGGGTAACCGGCTTTCAGCAGAATCAGATTCATCAGCAGCCGCGCCGTCCGGCCGTTGCCGTCGGAGAAGGGATGGATGGCGACGAGCCGGTAATGCGCCTCGAACGCCGTGTCAGGGGAGGCGGGGGCAGCGTGCAACCATCGGCCGAAGTCGCCCATCAGCGGAGCAATTTCGGCCGGTGTCGGAAACCGCACGACAGTCCCGGCGATGACGTTCTGGCGGGTGCTGTACCGTTCGGCCCCGTCGAGCGGGCTGCGGCCGAGAAGCACGCGGCGGATCCTGCGGACGTCGGCTTCGCAGATCGGCTTGTCCCGCGCGGCTAGTGAACGGATGTAGGCGAGGGCGTGGTGGTGGTCGACGGCCTCCTGGTGGTTTTGGGAGGTGCAGGCCAACTCTATGTCGAACCACGCGTCGAACGCGCGAGCGCTGTCGCGGAAGCGGGTCCGCAGTGCGTGCCAGCGATCGCGCAGTTGCTCAAGCTCGTCCATGCCTGCAAGGTCGCATCGACCGCACAAAAGACAACCGGCCCCCGCGGATGGGCGGGGGCCGGCTGTCTTCGTCGAGTTCGTCCGAACTCAGCGGATCAGGTCGAACGAGATGTCCGTGACACCGGTCTGGCTCGTGTTGGCGTCCATGTCCTCGAAGATGCGGTCGAGGAGGCGGACCAGCACGTTAAGCGCGCCCTGGTAGCCCCAGGTCGGGTAACGGTGGTGGTGGTGCCGGTCGAAGATCGGGTAGGTGAGGCGCACCAGGGGGATCTTGGTATCGCGCTCCAGGTATTTGCCGTAGCTGTTGCCGATGATGTAGTCGACCGGTTCGGTGAACAGCAGCGAGCGCAAGTGCCAGAGGTCCTTGCCGCCGTAGGCCTTGCCAGCCACGCCGAAAGGCGAGTCCGCCAGCACCTTGGCGACCTGCTTCTCCCACTTCTTCGAGCCGGAGGTGGACAGGATGTGCACCGGTTCCGCGCCCAGCTCCAGGAGGAAGCGCGTCATGCTCAGGCAGAAGTCCGGGTCGCCGTAGACGGCGAAGCGCTTGCCGTGGATGTGGGCGTGGCTGTCGGCGATGGCGTCGACCAGCCGGCCGCGCTCCAGCGTGAGCGAGTCCGGGATCGCCTTGCCGCTCAGCTCGGCGAGCTTCAGCAGCAGCTCGTCGGTGGCCGCGACGCCCAGCGGGTAGTTGAACTTGGCGACCTCCTGGCCCTTCTCCTTGCAGAACTGCAGGGTCTGCGGCGTGTTGTACTCCTGCATGGAGATGGTGGCCTTGGCGTGGATGGCCTCCTTGGTGGCCTCCAGTGTCGTGCCGCCGTCGTACATGCGGTACTCGCCATCGCCCGGGGTGTCGAACACGTCCGACACGTCCGACAGGATGGTCATCTCGATGCCGAACTCGCCGGCGATGCGCTTCAGCTCGCGGTTGTTGCCGACCGCATAGCCGTCGAAGCCCGGGATGAGGTTGATCTTCTCGTTCTTCGTGACGCTGAAGTCCTCGGGCCGCTCCCAGAAGTACGACAGGATGCCCTTCATCATGTTGTCGTAGCCGACGATGTGGCTGCCGACGAACGACGGGGTATGGGCGTACGGGACCGGGTAGTCCTGCGGCACGCTTTCCTTGTTCTTGGCGTTGGTGATGAAGCCGCCAAGGTCGTCGCCGATGACTTCCGCCATGCAGGTGGTCATCACGGCGATCATCTTCGGCTTGTAGAGCGCATACGCGTTCGCCAGGCCGTCGATCATGTTGTTGAGGCCACCGAACACCGCCGCGTCTTCCGTCATCGACGAGGAGACCGCGTTGTTCGGCTCCTTGAAGTGGCGGGTGAGGTGCGTGCGGAAGTAGGCGACGCAGCCCTGCGAGCCGTGCACGAAGGGCAGCGTCCCCTCGAAGCCCTGGGCGGCGTACATGGCGCCGATCGGCTGGCAGGCCTTGGTCGGGTTGATGGTGATCGCCTCGCGGGCGAAGTTCTTTTCCTGGTACTCCTTGGTCTTGGTCCATTCCGAGATCTCGGCGACCTTCTCGTCGGAGTGGCCGAACTCGAACTCCTTCTTCTTCCGCTCGAACAGCGCCTGGTACTCGGGCTGGCGGAACAGCGTGAAGTGGTCGAGGACCTTTTCAGCGCTCTGGGACATAGGTGTCACTCCTTTTCCGCGATCACCAGGGAGCCTTCTGGAGGCCCCAGACGGGATTGTTGATCGCGAGATCCATGTCGCGGGCGAAGATGGCGAAGCCGTCGTAGCCGTGGTACGGGCCCGAGTAGTCCCAGCTGTGCATCTGCCGGAACGGCAGGCCCATCTTCTGGAAGACGTACTTCTCCTTGATGCCCGACGCGACGAGGTCGGGGCGGATCTCCTCGACGAACCTCTCCAGCTCGTAGGCCGTGACGTCGTCGTAGATCAGCGTGCCTTCCTTCACGTAGTGGGTGGTGCGCTGGTAGTCGTCGTTGTGGGCGAACTCGTAGCCCGTGCCGACGATCTCCATGCCCAGGTCGTGGTAGGCGTCGGCTACGTGGCGCGGACGCAGGCCGCCGACGTACAGCATGACCTTCTTGCCCTTGAGGCGCGGGCCGTACTTGGCGATGACGGCGTCCGCCATCGGCTGGTACTTGGCGATGACCGCCTCGGCCTTCTCCTGGATCGTGTGGTCGAAGAGCTGGGCGATGTTGCGCAGGCTGTTGGCGATCTGCGACGGCCCGAAGAAGTTGTACTCCATCCACGGAATACCGAACTTCTCTTCCATGTGCCGCGCGATGTAGTTCATCGAGCGGTAGCAGTGGATCAGGTTGACCTTGGCCTTCGGGGTGTTCTCCAGCTCGGCCAGCGTGCCGTCGCCCGACCACTGGGCGATGACGCGCAGGCCGATCTCCTCCAGGAGGATGCGCGAGGCCCAGGCGTCGCCGCCGATGTTGTAGTCGCCGATGATGGTGACGTCATAGGGGGTCGATTCGAAGCCGGCGACCGGCTCGGTCTTGTCGAACACCCAGTCGCGGATCACGTCGTTGGCGATGTGGTGGCCGAGCGACTGCGACACGCCGCGGAAGCCTTCGCAGCGCACCGGGATGACCGGCTTGCCGAGTTCGGAGGCCTTGGCGCGCGACACCGCCTCGATGTCGTCGCCGATCAGGCCGATCGGGCACTCCGACTGCACCGAGATGCCCTTGGCGAGCGGGAACAGCTCGTTCAGTTCTTCCAGCGCCTTGTGCAGCTTCTTGTCGCCGCCGAAGACGATGTCCTTCTCCTGGAAGTCGGTGGTGAAGTGCATGGTGCCGAAGGCGTCCACGCCGGTGTCGCCGATGTAGTAGTTGCGGCGGCCGGACCAGGAGTAGTAGCCGCAGCCGACCGGGCCGTGGGAGATGTGGATCATGTCCTTGATCGGGCCCCACACCACGCCCTTCGAGCCGGCGTAGGCGCAGCCGCGGATGGTCATGACGCCCGGGATG
>Ga0196970_1000314_pt1 | contig 65700 bp, 61 predicted proteins | sample S1v_513CmetaG_FD_148672 | JGI IMG/M metagenome (GOLD analysis project Ga0196970, IMG submission 148672) | Soil microbial communities from Anza Borrego desert, Southern California, United States - S1+v_5-13C | ecosystem: Environmental > Terrestrial > Soil > Desert | place: USA: California...
GCCTGCTGCGCCGGGGTCAACGCGGGCTGGGCCGGCTGCGGCGAGCCAGTCGGCGGTGCGGCCGGGCGCGTTACCGGGGCCGGCGTGCGCGCTGGCGCGGCCTGCTGCTGGGCCGCGGCAATGCCGCTCGCGCCGCACAGGCCCAGGGTGATCGCAAACACGAAGGAGGCGTAACGCATGTCGGATCGTTCCTTGAGTGGGTTACGGTGGCGCCCCGGAGTCTACGTCAGGGCCTGGGCGGCCGCATTCACGGTTCCTCACCAATCGCGCTGGGTATGGCGTGGCTGCGCCAGATGCGCCAGCTCACCCACAGCGCGCGCGCCGTGGCCGCCAGCAGGACGAGCAGGCTGAGCCAGGTGGCCAGGGTCGCCAGCCAGTACCACTGCGTGCTTACCGCCAGCCAGCGCAGCAGTTCCGCCAGCAGGAAGCCGCCGAGTACCCATAGCACCGGTGGCAAGTACGCTCGAATGATCCCGCGGGTCTTTCCCTGCATGGCCGCCCTCCTGTCGGCAGCGACTATGGGCAGGGTCCGGTGCGGCCGGCGTGAAGCGCTACAGCCGCGCGGTGGCGTCGGGCGGCGTCGCCGAAACGCTGGGCAGTTCGAGCGTGGCCGGGTCGTTCTCGGCCAGCGGGCTGTCGTCCGGGCAGGTGGCGTCGGGAAAGCCGTAGCGCCGCTTCAGGGCCTGGCCACAGGCGTTGACCGTGTCCAGGTCCGCGCCGTCGGACTTGCAGGACTGGTCGAAGGCGAGCAGGAAGGCGTCCTTGCGCCGCACGAAGTCGTCGCCGCATTCGCGCATCTGGCGGATGCGTTCCAGGTCGTCCTGTACCGCGTTGGTGCCTTCCAGGCCGTACTCGCGCAGCTCGTCGGGCGTGAGCAGGCGCAGGCTGCGGTTCGGTACAGTCATCATCAGGTCGGCGGCGGCCACGGCCACGCCGTTGCGTTCGAGATATTCCTTGACGTTGCCGTAGACCTCGCGCAGTTCGCGGTTGAGCTCGGCGCGCGACGTCGCCCGCGAGCTGATGCGCATCATGCGGTGGATGCCGACCTTGCCGGCAACCAGGCGGTTGTCGCCAGCGGCGAGCACGAACACGCAGGCGCTGTGGCAGATGGAGCCTTCGCGCACCCAGATCGTCCAGTTCGCCTCGCCGATGGCGTCGCCGGCGCGGATCGCCGCCTCGACCTGGCCGCCGCTGGAGTCCAGATCAAGAATGCGCCGGTGCAGGTCGAGTTCGTCGGCCACCGCGGCCAGGCGCCAGGCCAGCTCGGCGAAGCCGGCGTCGATCTTGCCGGTGTAGCGCACGCGCAGCAGGCCGCTGTCGCGGCACGGCCACAGCGTGGTGCGCACGCTGTCGCGGTCCAGGCCGGCGAGCACCACGCCGTCGCCATCCTTGCTGCCGTAGTCGGTGCCGCAACTGACGCGCGCCTGGCCCAGCGCCAGGCGCGCCTGCGGCCATGGCGCGTCGGGCGCGTCGCGCTGCGGGCGCAGCCGGGGCCGCGCGGGCAGCGGCGCTTCGGCGCTGTCGATCGACACCATGTGGTCGCCGTCGTTGGCCATGCGCTGCACCCGGCCGGCATCCGCGCTGGTATCGCCCGGCGCCGCACCGCCACAGGCGCTCAGCAACAGGCAGCAGGCGAACAACCAGGACAGCTTGAGCATGGCGAGTGGGCACACGATGGGAAAGGCAGGCCAGTCTAGGCCGAACGCGGGGGCGATCTTCCACAGCGCATGAACCATCGGCAACCCGGCGGATGCGCCGCACCGGCACCGCCGGGCATAGCTGTCCGAAAACGGCCAGTCGGCCTCGGCGGGCGGGTCTAGACTGGCGCCATGTCACTACACCTCTCCCCGCCCGACCCCGCCATCTGCGAGCGCGCCCGCCTGGCCCGCGATGCGCGTTTCGACGGGGTGTTCTTCACCGCGGTGCGCAGCACCGGGATCTATTGCCGACCGGTTTGCCCGGCGCCGCCACCCAAGCCGCGCAACGTGACCTATTACCCCAGCGCCGCGGCCGCGAGCGCGGCCGGCTACCGGCCGTGCCTGCGCTGCCGCCCGGAGCTGTCACCGCAGGCGCAGCAGCCGCCCGGCGACGAAGCCGTGCAGCGCGCGCTCGCGCTGATTGGCGAAGGCACGCTGCAAGAGGGCAGCGTCGAGGACCTGGCCACGCAGGTCGGGCTCGGCGCGCGCCAGTTGCAGCGCCGCTTCCTGCAGCACCTTGGCGCGACGCCGGCACAGGTGCATGGCACGCGCCGTCTGCTGCTGGCCAAGCAGTTGCTGACCGAGACCGCGTTGCCGGTCACCCAGGTCGCGCTGGCCGCGGGCTTCAACAGCCTGCGCCGCTTCAATGCGGCGTTCCTGGAAGGCTGCGGCATGCCACCGAGTGCGCTGCGCCGGCAACGCGCGGAAGTACCAGGCGGCGAGCTGACGCTGCGCCTGGGTTACCGGCCGCCGCTGGATTTCGCGACGATGCTCGGCTTCCTGCAACGGCGCGCGATCCCCGGCCTGGAGCGCATCGATGCGAGCGGATACACCCGCGTGGTGGGCCCGGCCGATGCGTCCACCCTGGTGCAGGTGCAGGCAGCGCCGCAGCGCGCCGAACTGCTGCTGCGCATCGGCCAGACCGACCCGCGCGCCATCCCCGACATCGTGCGCCGTGTGCGCCGGCTGTTCGACCTGGATGCCGACCTGCAAGCCGTGCACGCCACGCTGGGCGAAGAACCGCTGCTGGCCGCAGCCATCGCGCGGCGCCCGGGCCTGCGCGTGCCCGGCGGCTGGGATGGGTTTGAAACCGCGGTGCGGGCGATCCTCGGCCAGCAGGTCAGCGTCGCCGGCGCGACAACGCTGGCTGCACGCCTGGTCGAACGCCATGGCGGTGATCGCGAAGGCATGCCACCCGGGCTGGACCGCGTATTTCCCACGCCACGCCAACTGTATGACGCACCGCTGGAAACGCTGGGCCTGCCACGCAGCCGCGCCGCGACCTTGCGCGCGCTGGCCGCGGCCTGCCTCGATGGGCGCATCCGCTTCGGCGCTGGCCAGCGCCTGGACGACTTCATCGCCCAGTGCACTGCCCTGCCCGGCATTGGCCCATGGACCGCGCATTACATCGCCATGCGCGCGCTCGGCCTGCCCGATGCCTTTCCCGCCGGTGACCTGATCCTGCAACAGGTGCTGGGCGCGCCCGGGCGCCTGAGCGAACGCCAGACCGAAGCGCGCTCGCAGGCCTGGCGCCCCTGGCGCAGTTACGCCGTGCTGCAGCTGTGGCACCTGGCCGATGATGCAAAGAAGGAGAATGCCGCATGACCCCGATTCGCTACGACCGCTTCGACAGCCCGATCGGCCCGCTCACCGTGGCCGCCGACGATCACGGCCTGCGCCACATCCTGTTTGCGGAGAACCGCCACGACGCGCGCGGCCGCATGCTGTGGCAGCACGACCCGGACTTTGCACTGGTGGCCGAGGCGCGCACCCAGTTGCTCGACTACCTGGCCGGGCGCCGCAATGCCTTCGACCTGCCGCTGCAACCGCAAGGCACGCCGTTCCAGTGCGAGGTCTGGCAAACCCTGGCGCGGATTCCGTTCGGGCAGACCTGGACCTATGCGCAACTCGCCCTGCAGATCGGCAAGCCTACGGCGATGCGCGCGGTGGGCGCGGCCAACGGGCGCAACCCGCTGCCAATCGTCCTGCCCTGCCATCGCGTCATTGGCGCCGACGGCAGCCTGACCGGGTTCGGCGGCGGCCTGCCGACCAAGCTGGCGCTGCTGCGCCTGGAAGGCGCGGCGGCGGTGGCGCGAATGCAGGCGCAGGATCTGTTCGCGGCCTGACCACGCGCCGCGAACCGCCAGACTGTGGCTTCGCCGGGTCATCGGCGCGCCCTAGAATGACCCGATGACCCGCATGTCCTTCGCCCCCACGGTGCTGCTGGCGTTGTTGCTGGCCGCCTGCTCCACCTCTCCCGCTCCGCCTGCTCCCACATCCGCCGCCGCGACACGGCCGCAGTTGCTGCTGATCTCCATCGACGGCCTGCGCGCCGATGCGCTGGACTGGGGCATCACCCCGACCTTGTCACGGCTGGCCGCCGAAGGCGTGCGCGCGCAGTGGATGAATCCTTCCTACCCGGCGCTGACGTTCCCGAACCACTACACCCTGGTGACCGGCTTGCGTCCGGACCACCACGGCATCGTCCACAACAGCATGGCCGACACGCAGTTGGGCAGCTTCATGGTCAGCAAGTCCGAGGCGGTGGGCGAAGCGCGCTGGTGGGGCGGCGAACCGATCTGGGTCGGCGCGGAGAAGGCCAGCCTGCGCGCCGCGACCTGGTCGTGGCCAGGCAGCGAGGCGGCCATTGATGGCGTGCGCCCGACACACTGGCGGCGCTATGACGCACAGGTCTCGGCGCACGCGCGCGCCGTGCAGGTCGGCGACTGGCTGCAGGACCGCGCCACGCCGATCACCCTGGCCGCGCTGTATTTCGACCAGGTCGACAAGGCCGGGCACGATTACGGTCCGCAGTCGCCCGAGTATCGCCAGGCCATTGCCAAGGTTGACGCGGCGATCGGCGAACTGGTCGCGCGCCTGCGCCGCGAGCAGCGGCTGGCGCATACCGACATCGTCATCGTGTCGGACCACGGCATGGCCACGGTGCCGCCGCGCCAGGTGATTGCGGTGGAAGACATGGTGCCGGTGGCAGAGGCCAAGGTCGTATCGATCGGCCAGTCAATCGGCATTGCGCCGGAACCGGGCCATGAGCGCGCCGCCGAAGCGCGACTGCTCGGCGCCCACGCCGCATACGACTGCTGGCGCCGGCAGGAACTGCCGGCCCGCTGGCATTACGGCACGCACCCGCGGGTGCCGCCGATCATCTGCCAGATGCACGAAGGCTGGGACGCCCTGCCCGCCGCGGATGTGCCCGCGCGCCATGCCGGCCACGTACGCGGTTCGCATGGCTACGACCCGGGGCTGCCGTCGATGCGCGCGGTGTTCGTGGCGCGCGGGCCGAGCTTCGTCAGCGGCGCCACGCTGCCGCCATTCGACAACGTGGATGTGTATCCCTTGCTTGCACGCCTGCTCGGCATTGCCGCCGCGCCCAATGACGGCGATGCGCAGGCCCTGCTGCCGGCGCTGCGCAGCCCCGCGCCAGCGCACTGAGCGCGCACAAAAAACGCGGCGCAAGCGCCGCGTTCTTCAAACTGCCGTTGTCGTTCCGCGGCAGGCCGGGCGGACAGGCCGCCCGCGCCGCAGCGCGATCAACCAGCCTTGGCGACCGACTTCTTCGCCACGGCCTTCTTCGCCGGGGCCTTGGCCACGGTCTTCTTGGCGACCGGCGCCGCAGCACCCACGGCCACCTTGCTCACGCTATGACTGCGCGAATTGCCGTAGCTGGCGTTGTAGCGCTTGCCCTTGGCGGTCTTGCGGTCACCCTTACCCATGATCGTCAACTCCTGAATGTGTTTGCATGATGCCCGTGCAGGCACGGATCTGGCGCAGTGCCGGCCACCGGCCCCGCGCGAGGGCGGCAAGCCTACCACGACGCTCCCTAGTGCGCGCAGCTCGCATCGTGAACATGGCCGTGGCTCAGGCGCAGGTTCACCAGATGGGCGATGCCGACCAGGGTGCCGCCCATCGTCATCACCACCGCGTGCGGCACCAGCGAATGATGCAGCGGCCCGTACAACAGGCCGCCCCACAGCAGGCTCAGCCCGGGCAGCAGCAGGCCCAGCGCATGCCAGGCGCGATGCCGGCGATAGCCCAGTACCAGGCTGAACAGCCCGAGCACCGTCACGAAGATCACCACGCCCCACTCCACGCCATCGCCCAGCCAGACAGACAGGCCCAGCGAAGGCGCCAGCGCCAGCAGCATCGGCAAAACCGCGCAATGCACCGCGCACAGCAGCGAGCCAGTGGCGCCGAAACGGTCGAGCAGAGCGCGCAGCGGGGGCGAGGAGGCCATGACTTCCTGCAGGGGACGCAATCGGGAGTGGAATAATATAACATTTCCGCAAGCCGTCCACCCTTCCCCTGAAAACCCTCGTCCCGGTCCCGCGCTCCCGGCTTAGCCGTGTCCGGCCACTGATACAAAATAACAAAGCAGACCCCATGTCCCTGTCGTCCGCCTCCCTTCGCCGTACCCCTCTGTGCGCGGCGCTTGCCGCCCTGCTGCTGACTCCCGCGCTGGCGCTGGCCGCCGATGACGCGCCGCTGGCTGCCGATCCCCCCACCACTGATTCGCGCCACGACGGCGATGCCCATGCCGGCCGCCACGTGAAGGACCTGGACGCGGTCACCGTCACCGCCAGCCCCCTCGGCGGCACGGCGGCCGAACTGAGCCGCCCGGTCGAGGTGCTGGCCGGCGAGCGCCTGGACGAAGTCCGCGCTTCCAGCCTCGGCGAGACCGTGGCCAGCCTGCCCGGCGTGCAGAGCTCGAACTTCGGCCCCGGCGTCGGCCGCCCGATCGTGCGCGGCATGGACGGCCCGCGCGTGGCCATCGTCAGCGGCGGCCTGGCCACCCAGGACGTGTCGACGGTGAGCCAGGACCACTCGCCGGCGATCGAGCCGTTCCTCGCCGACCAGATCGAAGTGCTCAAGGGCCCCTCGACCCTGCTCTATGGTTCCGGCGCCATCGGCGGCGTGGTCAACGTGGTCGATGGCCGCATTGCCGAAACCCCGGTCGATGGCGTCAGCGGCCGCGCCGAGGTGCGTTTCGACGCGGGCGACAAGGACGGCAACACCGACATGTTCCGCCTCGATGCCGGCAACGGTTCGGGCCTGTCGATCCATGCCGACGGCGTGTATCGCAACCTCAACGACTACGACACCCCGCGCGGGCGCCAGCTCAACAGCTTCGTGGACGGCAAGTCCGGCGCGATCGGCGCTTCGCTGGCCGGCGACTGGGGTTTTGTCGGCGCGTCGGTGTCGCGCTTCCGCGACACCTATGGCAATCCCGGCGAGCCGGGTGATCCGGCGGCTGGCGAGCGCGGCGTGTGGCTCAACATGCAGCAGGACCGCTACGAATTGAAGGGCGGCCTCAACGATGTGTTTGGCGATGGCAGCGCTCTGCGCTACAGCTTCGGCCATACCGACTACACCCACACCGAGTGGGAAGGCGACGAGCCGGGCACGGTGTTCGACAAGCGCGCCAACGAGGGCCGCGTCGAGGCGTCGTTCGCTTTCGGCAATGGCTGGGAAACGGCGTTCGGTGTGCAGGGCAGCGATTCGACCTTCGCGGCGGTCGGCGAGGAAGCCTTCGTGCCCAAGACCGACACCCGCGCGCTCGGCGTGTTCGGCGTGGCGCGCAAGCAGTGGGGCCGCCTGCAGGCCGATTTCGGCGCGCGTGTGGACCAGGTCAAGTACGAAACCGACAGCGGCCTGTCGCGCGACTTCCACCCGGGCAGCGTGTCGCTGAGCGGTGGTTGGCGCTTCAACGAACAGTGGCGCCTGACCGCCAACCTCGACCACGCCGAACGCGCGCCGGCCGAGGAGGAACTGTTTGCCGACGGTCCGCACATCGCCACGCTGTCCTACGAAATCGGCAACCCGGACCTGAAGAAGGAAGCGGCCAACCAGGCCGAGCTGGGCCTGAACTACCGCAACGACTGGGTGGATGCGAAGGTGTCGGCTTACTACAACCGCTACAACGACTTCATTTACCTCGCCGACACCGGCGGCCAGTGGTACTTCGACGAAGAAGACGAGTACCTGCCGGTGCGGCAGTGGTCGCAGGCCGACGCGATCTTCCACGGCTTCGAGGGCGAGGCGACGTTCCACTTGGCCAACAACGACACCGGCGCCTGGGACCTGCGCATTTTCGGCGACACCGTGCGCGCGCGCCTGGATCAGGGCGGCAACTTGCCGCGCATCGCGCCGTCGCGCCTGGGCGCGCAGCTGCGCTGGGATGCGCAGCGCTGGCGCGCGTCGCTGGGTGCCACCCGCTACGACAAGCAGGACCGGGTGGCCGCGGGCGAAACCCCGACGGCCGGCTACACCATGGTCGACGCGCATGTGGCCTACCACGTGGACAGTGGCAGCACCGCATGGGAAGTGTTCCTGGATGGCAACAACCTCACCAACCAGGAAGCGCGCGTGCACACCTCGTTCCTCAAGGACGACGTGATGCTGCCGGGCCGCAACGCCTCGTTCGGGGTGCGGCTGTTCTTCTGAACGCAGCGGCGGACTGAAGGCGCAAACGCGGCGGCCGTTCCTCCCGGAGCGGCCGCCGCTTCAGCATGCGCGGTTGCGCAGGTAGCGGCGCCCGCGCTGCTCGCCGCGTTCGCGGCGCAGGGCCAGGCCGGCCCCACCGAGCGCGGCCAGCCCGCCGATGAGCAGGATCGCGGCGGTGCCCTGTTCGCCATACAGCCGGGTCGCCACGGTGGTGCGCGGCAGCAACGCGGCCAGCTCGCAGCCGATTGCCGGCGCGCCGCCCGGCGGCGTCTGCCCCGGGCAGGCATCGCCGACGGCGGCCAGCGCCTGCGGCGGCACCGCCACCACCAGGGCGCCAGCCAGCAGGACGATGCCGGCGGCAAGCAGGGCAAGACCGTGCTTCATGCTCCGCGACTCCATTCGAAGGACGCCGCGGAATCTGCGCGTCGGCTCCCGGCCGTACAAGCCGCTCGCGACGAAAGCCGGCAAAGCGGCGACGGAACCGTGGCCTGGCGCACCGGAAATCCGCCACCGGCCGCTGCCGCGGGCCGGCCTGCGCGGACGTGGCGAGTCAGCGCGCGGTACTGCCAGGCTCGATGTCGCGTTCGGCTTCCAGCAGCAACGTGGCGATGCGCGCGCCCAGCACCAGGTCCGGCACTTGCCCGAAGTACTGCTCGCGCAATCGCCCCTGCGCATCGATCAGCACCAGCGTCGGCGTCCCACGCATGCCGTAGGCCTGCATCGTGCGCGGCAGTGGGCTGCCATCACCGGGCTGGTCAACGGCCACCGGGAAGTCGATGCGGTATTCGTGCAGGAACGCCTGCAGCGCCACCGGCGTCATTGCCGCATGGTGTTCAAACACGCTGTGCAGGCCGACCACGGTCACGCGCCCGGCGGGAAAGCTGGCGCGCACGCGCGCGGCCTGCGGCAGGCCGTGGCTGACGCAGCCCGGACACAGCATCTGGAAGGCTTCCATCACGATGACCTGGCCACGCAGCGCAGCCAGGTCCAGCGGCGAATCGGTATTGAACCAGCGCTCCACCTGCCAGGGTGGCGCCGGGGAAAGTTTGTCCATGCTCGTTTCCCGGTAGGTCCATGCCGCGTGGCGGCCTGCGCCACGCGGCAATCGGCATCAGCCCTTGAGATCGGCCATCGCCGCGCCGAAGTTGATGTGCAGCGGTGGCTGCCCTTCGATCACCAGCGCCGGCACCGACTTCACACCGGCGCGCTCGGCCTCGCTGATGCGGCCTGGGCTGTCGCCGAAATGCACGACCTCGACCTGGTAGCGCTGTGGGTCCAGCGAATACGCCAGCTGCTGTTCGGCATCGACGCAGACCGGGCAACCGGCATGATAGAAAACGGCTTTCTGCAGCATAATCAAATCCTCTTGCTTGCTCTTGAACGGGGTGGGTAAGGGAACCGGGCGGCGTCCGATGACAGTCGGGCGCCGTCCACTTGATCCGCCAGCGGCGGATGACGTTGCCGGAAGCGCTCGAGGCTTGCGGCGGACTGGGTGGCGTCAGCGGGCTCCTGTTCGGCGCAATCCACGCGCAGTTCCAGGTCGCCGAACGGCTGACGGGTGAAGTCGCACAGATGCGGCCGGCGCGCATCGGCACTGGCAAAGGGTTGGAAGAAGCGGCAGCCCAGGCAGGTGCGCAGCCCGGTCGCCAGACCCTGGCGCTGCGCCTGCCGCACCATCAGCTGGCTGGCCCGCAGCAGCGCCGCCAGATCGGACTCGTCCAGTTCGCCCATCAGCGCCGCCATGCCGCGGTCCGGCTGGCTGAGCTGCTGCGCCAGCGCATGCCCGGTCGCGCTCAGGCGCAAGCGCGAGGCGCGGCGATCGAGCGGGTCGGGCTCGCGCTGCAGCCAGCCCTTGCGCTCCAGCGCCTTCAACGAATCACTCAGGCTTGCCGCTGACACCGACAGGCGCTCGGCCAGCTGCGTGGCGCGCATGCCCGATGGCGCGGCGAGCAGCGATTTCAGTACCGCGCCCTGCGTCGGTGGCAGCGGCGGTGTGCCATCGCGGCGCCAGGATTGGGCGCGCACCAGGGCGGCCAGCTGTTCCAGGCCAGCGGCGGCTTGAGCTACGTGGTGCGGGGTGGTGTCCATTGGCAGATAGATTAGGAGTCCTAACTAATCTGCACAAGCCGCAGGGCGGTTGATTTTTTCGATCGGTGCGATGGGTGGTAGTGCGGGATTGGGCTGTACTGACAGCTGATGGGGCACGGTCGCGGCTGAAGCCGCTCCTACAAGGTGTCCTGGGTGTCCTGTAGGAGCGGCTTCAGCCGCGAACGTTGTCGGCCTGCGCCGATAAGGGCAGGCGTGATCGAAGCGCCTAGAACGTCACCACGACCGAGGGCGCGCTGCGCTGGGCATCGCCGTGGAATACCGCCTCGATGTTGTTGCCATCCGGATCGAGCACGAAAGCCGCGTAATAGCCCGGATGGTAGGGCCGCTCACCCGGCGCGCCATTGTCCCGGCCACCGGCCGCCAATGCCGCACGATGGAATGCCTCGACCATCGCCCGGTCCTGCGCCTGAAACGCCAGATGATGACGGCCCGTCAGTTCGCCCAGCGCCGCCTCGCTGCTGGCCGTGGACACGAACAACTCGTCCGCCCAGAAATAGTCCTCGCCCTCGCCGCCCAGCGGCACCCCGAGCACCTCGAATACCGCCTCGTAGAATCGGCGGCTGGCGCTCAGGTCGCGCACTACCAACTGCAGGTGATCAATCAGCCTTCCGCGATGCAATTGCTGCGTTTCCATGATCCGCTCCTGGTGAGATGGCCGGGCCTTGATAACAGCCCCCACCGAAAACCTGGATCAAGATCGCAAGCGGCACAACCAGCCCGCCACGGAGTGCCTGCTGGCAGCCCTCAGGCCGCCTCGGCGCAGCGCGCGCACAGCCCGTGCACTTCCAGCGTCTGCGCCTGCGGCTGGAAGCCCAGCGCCTTGGCCCGCGCGTCCAGCTGCGCCACCACTTCGCGGTCCTCCAGCTCCACCGCACTGTGGCAGCGATCGCAGATCAGGAACGGCACCGAGTGCTGGCTGCTGTTGGGATGGTGGCAGGCCACGAACGCGTTCACCGACTCCAGCTTGTGCACGAAGCCGTTGGCCATCAGGAAGTCCAGCGCGCGATACACGGTGGGCGGCGCGTCGGCGCCCACGCCCTTGCCCTCGCGCACCCATTCCAGCAGCTCGTAGGCCTTCACTGGCTTGCCCGCATCGGCGATCAGCCGCAGCACGTTGGCGCGAATCGGGGTCAGGCGCAGGCCGCGCTCGGTGCAGGCACGTTCGACCGCACTCACGAACGCATTGGCGTCATGAACGTGGTGGTGCGGGTCGGTGCAGGCGTGCGTGCTCGGCATGGTGGCCTCGGCGGATGGCGGGCGGACGGCTCAGACGGCCGTACGCACCTTGATAAGCGCGGCATCGATGCGTTTCAAGGCCTCGTCGTGCCCGGCCAGGTAAACCGTATGAGAAATATCGGGGCTTACCTGGGTGCCGGTGATGGCTACCCGTAACGGCTGTGCGATTTTTCCCATGCCCAGGTCGAGTGCCGCCGCCGCATCATGCAAGGCCATGGAAACGTTCTCCACGCTCCATTCGCCGAGCCCGGCCAGCAGCTCGCGGGCCTTGACCAGCGGTGCCTCGGCCGCCGGCTTGAGGTGCTTGGCCACCGCGTCGCCATCGTAGTGGGTCAGCGGCTGGTACCAGACCGCGGCACGCTCGGCCATTTCCTTCAGCGTCTGCACGCGGTCGCGCAGGGCCACGACCACGTTGGCCGCCGCCGGCCCGCGGCCGAGCGGCAGGTCGAGCTTGCGCAGCTGGTATTCCAGGTGCGGGGCAATCGTTGCCGGGTCGTCGCTCTTCAGGTAGTGCTGGTTGACCCAGCCGAGCTTGGCCATGTCCAGGCGCGCGGCCTTGGAATTGACGTCCTGCACCTGGAACAGTTCGATCAGCTCGGCGCGCGAGAACAGCTCCTGGTCCCCATGCGACCAGCCCAGCCGCGCCAGATAGTTGATCAGCGCATGCGGCAGGTAGCCGGCATCCTTGTACTGCATCACATCGGCCGCGCCGGTGCGCTTGGACAGCTTGGCGCCCTGCTCGTCCAGGATCATCGGCATGTGCGCGAACTTCGGCACGGGCGCGCCGAGCGCTTCATAGATGTTGATCTGCCGCGGCGTGTTGTTGATGTGGTCATCGCCACGGATGACTTCGGTGATACCCATGTCCCAGTCATCCACCACCACGGCGAAGTTGTAGGTGGGGTAGCCGTCCGGGCGGAAGATCACCATGTCGTCGAGTTCGCTGTTGGCGATCTCGATGCGGCCCTTGATCAGGTCATCGAACACCACCGAGCCTTCGGTGGGGTTCTTGAAACGGATGACCCGGTTGGGATCATCGCGCCACGGCAGGTTCTGCTCGCGCGCGGCGCCGTTGTAGCGCGGCTTTTCCTGTTTGGCCATCGCGGCCTCGCGCATGGCGTCCAGCGCCTCGCGGGTTTCATAGGCGTAATAGGCCTTGCCCGCGGCGATCAGCTGCTCGGCCACCTCGCGATAGCGTTCGACGCGCTGGGTCTGGTAGATCGGGCCTTCGTCGTAGTCCAGGCCGAGCCACTCCATCGCTTCGAGGATGGCGTCGATGGCGCCCTGGGTACTGCGTTCGCGATCGGTGTCCTCGATGCGCAGGATGAACTCGCCGCCGCGGTGCCGCGCTTCGAGCCAGCAATACAGCGCCGTGCGCGCCCCGCCGATATGCAGGTAGCCGGTAGGACTGGGGGCAAAGCGGGTGCGGCAGCTCATGGAACGCTCGGGGCAGACGGATGACCGGTGATTTTAACCGGCAAGGGGCCTTGCGACCCATCGGTGCGTCAACACCGCCCCGCCGCTCCCGTGTAGGAGCGGCTTCAGCCGCGACCCCCATCCGCCCGCAGCGATCCATCAAGCAGCCGAAGACATCCTTTCCACCCGCGCCCGCAAGATCCCAGGCCGCAACTGCCCCTCCCAATCCCGATCCACCGCCACCTGCCCGCGCCGCGCTCCCGCCGCCAGTGCAGCAAAATCCAGCTCCGCCACTGCCCACACCTGCGAGCCCATCGACCGCACCACCACCGCATCGGCCGGCAACCCCACATCCATTGGCGCATGAATCGCCGCCTCGCCACTGTTCGCATCCAGGGCCGGGCCCCATGCCGACAGTCCCGTCGTGACCGCCTGCGCCACGAACATCCGGTTCTCCAGCGCCCGCGCCATGCAAGCCACCTGCACCCGCGTCGCCCCCGCCGCGGTGTCCGTGCAACTGGGCACCACGAGCAGCCGTGCGCCCGCCTCCTGCTGCGCCCGCACCGGTAGCGGGAACTCGCTGTCGTAGCAGATCGCGATGCCCGCCCGCACCTCATCGGCCTGGAACACCTTCAACGCATCGCCGCCTTCGATCACTCCTGTCTTTTTCTCGAAGGCGGTCAACTGCAGCTTGTCCTGCCAGCCGTGCTGGCCCTCGGGCGTGAACCAGTAGCTGCGATTGCGGTAGCGAGCTTCCCCGCTGGCCAGCAGGAAGCTGCCGGCCACGATGTGCATCCCGTGCTGCCGCGCCAGGGCGGCGAACAATGCCATGTAATCGCCGTGGCGCTGCTGGATCGCGGCCAGCGAGGCGCGCATGTCAGCCAGTACCGGCAGCCCGAACGTCGCCGCCAGTTCCAGCGACAGATACTCCGGCAGTACCGCCAGGCGCGCGCCGGCCTGCGCGGCCTCGGCGATGAGCGCAGCCTGCTTGTCGGCAAAGGCGCCAAAGTCCCGCGGCTGGCCGACCGGGTATTTCGCAACCGCGACTTTCATGTCGATGCCTCCAGTGCGCGACGAGCGCCTCGGTTCTCGCGATCCTGCTCTGCCTGCGGCGTCCAGACCACCCTCACCTAGCGCGCAGCCTTGGCGCGGCGGGCGGCGAAGCTCGCTTCCACTTCGTCATTGCTTCGGCCTTGGCCGTCGCGCATCGACTCCCGTGCAGCATCCACCTTGCGTTGCAGGAACTCGTCGTACTCGCGCGCCTGGCGCTGGCGCTGGACGAATTCGCGCATCAGTTCGCGCAGGATTTGAGAGGCGGGGCGATGCGCCGCCTCAGCCTCGGCCATGAACTGCTCCCGCAGCTCTGGTTCCAACTTCATCGTGAACACGGCTTCTTTTGGCACGGCGGTCCCACCAGCGCGGAGGTGATGACACAGTATATACGTCGTCATTACCTGTCACCGCATCCGCCCCGCTCCTGCCAGAACAGCCAGGCCGCTTCGCGCCGCGCATCCAGCAGCAGGCCGAGCCGGCGATCGTCAGTGCAGCCCCAGAAGGCGCCGCCTGGCATCGGCCACCAATGCCAGCAACCGTGGCTGCCTGTGGCGTCGCCGCGTCCATGCCACTGCCGCACGCCCTGTTCGCGAAGCTCGGCGGCCACCTGCGCCGCCAGCCGCAATCCGACCATGCCGCGCCGGGCGCCCAAAGCCAGACGCGACAGCGGCGAGGTTTCCCAACGCTGCGGATCCGGCGGCGGCAGCAGGCCGATCGTTTCCAGGCCCGCCGGCAACAGCCGGCGGGCCCTGCGGTGCAGGCTAGGCAGGGAGATCATCGCGTTCGCCCAGCGCGTACCAGTCCAGCCGACGGGTGAGCCACATCACCACGCCAAGGATGCCGAACAGCAGCAGCGAGCCCATCAGCAGCGCGTTGTCCTCCGACACCAGCAGGCTGTAGAGCACGCCGTACAGCGCGGTCAGTAGCGCGGCAAAGCCCGCCGCCAGCGCGCGGCTGCGCATCACTCCGGCCAGGTAGAAGAACTGCAGACCAATACAGGCCGCCGCCGAAATCAGGTACGACTGCCAGAAGGCGATGTGTTCGGACAGGCTGAACAACAGCAGGAAGAAGATCGCCAGGGCCAGGCCCACCAGCAGGTACTGCACCGGGTGGATCTTCAGTTTGCGGATCAGCTCCAGCAGCACGAAACCGGTGAAGGTCAGCAGCACGAACAACAGGCCGTATTTGCTCGCGCGGTCGGCCAGCGTATAGACATCCACCGGGTCCACCAGGTCCACCTGCAAGGCGTCGGCGGCCTGGCCCTCGCGCAATTGCGCCTGCGCATTGGTCGCCAGCGCCGACAACGACCAGCGCGCATTGAAGCCCTCGCGGCCGATGTCGCGGCGATTGGGCAGGAAGCTGCCGCCGAACAGCGGATGTGGCCAGGCCGAGGACAGCGACACCTCGGTGCTGTCACCGATCGGCACGATCGCCAGCGAACGCGTGCCATCCAGCTGCATGTCCAAGGCCACCCGGCCCAGCGCCGGCAGCTGCCCGGCATCGGGGCTGGGCGGCGCGGGCAGTTCGGCGTTCACCCCCTGGCGCAGCGCTCCAGCGCCCGCGCGGACCGGCAGGGGCAGTCCATCGACCTGCAGCGCCGGCACGCCGACCAGGCCGCGCGGGTCGGACAGGCCCACGGCCAGGTAGGGCCGGCCGTAGACGCGGCCGTCCACCGCGCTGTAGGCCATCGGTGCGAACTCCGCCTTGACCTTGGCCTGCCAGGTATAGACCGGCACCTTGAACACGCCGACGCGGCGCTCGCCCGGCACCAGCACGCCATCCACCCACAGCCGCGCGGGCGCCTGCATCACCACACCGGTTTCCTGATGCCTCTCGACGCGGGTCTGCCCATCCTCGTCGCGCACCTTCATTTCCACCTCGCGCGTCCACGGCACGTAGCGCAGCGGCCCGACAAAGCGCTGCTCGCCGGCCTTGCTCCGCGCCACGCGCTCGATCGCCTCGTCGCGGTAGCCGGCGCGGTCGGAGATGACCCCGCGGATCAGCAGCAGGGGTATCACCAGCAACAGGATCAGCCCGCCCAGCACGGCGAACCGCAACAGCAGTTTCACGGATTTCATCGACGGCCCCTCGTTGGAGAAGGCCGCAGCGTGGCGCGCCGCGATGTGCGCAGTCAGGAGCGAATTTGAAGCGAGGGTGAAGTCAGCGCGGCGGCGCCAGCGGCAGCCACAGTTCGGCGCGCGCGCCGCCCTGCGGCCGGTTGTGCAGCTGCACCTCGCCACCGTGCAGCCGCGCCACTTCCCGCACGAACGGCAGGCCCAGGCCGGAGCTGCGTGGGGTCCCGTCCGGTCGCGCCAGCGAATAGAAGCGCTCGAACACCCGTTCGCGCGCGTAATCAGGCACGCCGGGCCCGTCATCGTCCACGCTCAGCCGCAGCCGCCCGTCGGCCAGGCTCGCCGCCAGCACCACTTCGCCGCCGCGTGAGGAGAAGGCCAGCGCGTTGTCGAGCAGGTTGACCAGCGCCTGGCGCAGCAGGAAGGCATCACCCTCGACCGTGCCTGCACCAGCGGCGGCTTGCAGCTGCAGGGCCACCCCACGCGCCCGTGCCGGCGCCGCCACCGCGTCCAGCGCCTGTTGCAGCAAGGCAGCGACATCGACGGCCGTGCGCTTCTGCAACCAACCATGCTGTTCGACCTCGGCCAGCGCCAGCAGCTTGTCGATGGTTTCGGTCAGGCGCCGCTCCTGCGCCTGGATGTTGTGCAGGAAGCGCTGGCGCTCGGCCTCCGGCAGCGGCTCGTGCAGCAACTCGGCCGCGCCGCGGATCGCGGCCAGCGGGCTTTTCATTTCATGAGTCAGCGACTGCACGTACTGCTCGACATAAGCCTTGCCTTCGAGCTTGCGCCGCATCTGTTCCAGCGCCTGGCCGAGGTCGCCGATCTCGTCGCGCCGCCGCGGCGGCGGCGGCACCGGCTCGCCCGCGCTCACCGCGCGCGCATAGCGCTGCAGGCGGCCGATGCCGTGCATCAGCCACCAGGTCGCGAGCAGGCCGATCAGCGCCGAGATCGCCACCAGCCACGCACCGCGCTGCAGGATGTTGCGCTGGCTGGCGAGGATGAACGGCTCGATGCTGCGATTGGGCTGGGAGACGCTGAGCACGCCGATCAGCGGCCGGGCGCCAGTGCCGCCGTCGGATGCAGCCGTGGCTGGCGCGAGGATCGGCGCGGCGACGTGCATCACTGTCGGGCTTTCCGGGTCTTCGGGATTCTCCGGCGAAGACCGCGCCCCATATTCCCCGCGCAGCGTGCGGTAGACATCATTCCAGCGCGAGTTGTCGCGGCCCAGGTCGCGGCCTTCCGAATCGAACACGACCACGCCGTGCGCATCGGTAATGGTGATGCGCTGATCCACCTGGCGCTTGGGAAAGCGCCATACCTGCGCGACCGGGTCGCGCCGCTGCGCCTGCAGCACCTGTCGCGCAAAGGCGCCATCGGCGATGCGGCCTGCGGCCAGGTCCGGCGCGGCCATTTCGGCGTAGAGGTTGGCGCTGTCCACCAGGGTCGATTCCAGCGCCTGGCGCACGCCGGGCTTGACCTCGTTGACGAACACGCGCATGACGAAGAACGCGGCGACACCGGCGATCAGGAAGAAGCCGAGGAAGAGCTTCAGGCCAAGCCGCATGCACCGTCCTCAGGGTTCGAGCGCATAACCCAGGCCGCGATGGGTGCGGATCGGGTCGGGATCGGCGCCGGCCGCGCGCAGCTTGGCGCGCAGGGTCTTGACGTGGGTATCGACAGTGCGGTCGGCGCTGTCGGCATCGCTGTCCCAGGCGCGGTCCATCAGCTGGGCGCGGCTGTAGATCGCGCCAGGCCGCTGCAGCAGGATCGCCAGCAGGCTGTACTCGTAGCGGGTCAGCGGCAGCAGGCGGTCGCGGTAACGGATGCGGCAGCCTTCGCGGTCGATCGCAAAATCGCCGTGCTGGCGCCAGCCGGCCTCGGCATCCGCATCGGCGGGCAGGTGCCGGCGCAGCCGCGCACGCACCCGCGCCACCAGTTCGCGCGGCGAGAACGGTTTGGCGATGTAGTCGTCGGCGCCCAGCTCCAGGCCCAGCACGCGGTCGATCTCGTCATTGCGCGCGGTGAGGAAGACCACCGGGACCGCGCTGAAGGCGCGCAACGCCCGACACACCTCGAAGCCATCCAGGTCCGGCAGGCCGACATCGAGCAGCACCAGGTCCGCCGGCGCCTCGCGCTGCCGCGCCAGCGCCTGCCGGCCCAGGGCGCAATGCTCCACCGCATAGCCCTCGCTGCGCAGCGCGTAGAGCACGGTGTCGGCGATGGCGGTCTCGTCTTCGACGAAGAGAATGCGGGCGCTGGCGGGTGGCATGGCGCGCAGCATAGCGGCAGCCGCCCGCCTGCGCTGGCGCGGCCGGCAGCCGAACCCTCTACACTGCCGCCCATGAATTACCGCCACGCCTTCCATGCCGGCAACCATGCCGACGTGCTCAAGCACACCGTGATGCTTGCCTTGATCGATGCGCTGCAGCGCAAGGACACGCCCTGCTTCGTCCTCGACACCCATGCCGGACGCGGCCGCTACCTGCTCGGCGGCGCCGACAGCCAGCGCACGCTGGAGGCCGAGGACGGGGTGATGCGGCTGATGGGCGCGCCCAAGCTGCCGGAGGTGGTCGAGCGCTACCTGCGCGCGGTGCAGTCCGACAACCCGGTCGGCGCACTGATCACCTACCCCGGCTCGCCGCTGCTGGCGGCGCAGGCGCTGCGCGCGCAGGACCGCATGGCCTGCTGCGAGATGCAGCCCGAGGAAGCCGCCGAGCTCAAGCGCCTGTTCGCTCATGACAGCCGCGTGCGGGTGCATGCCGGCGATGGCTATGCGGCGATCCGCGCCTTCCTGCCGCCGCGGGATGGCGCGACGCGGATCGGCCGTGGCCTGGTGCTGATCGATCCGCCGTATGAAGCCCAGGATGCCGAATACCCGCAGATCATCGCCGCGCTGCGCGAGACGCTGGCGCGCTGGCCGCAGGCGGTGTGCGCGGTGTGGTACCCGATCAAGCAGCGCCGCAGCCTGCAGCCTTTCCTGCGCAAGGCGGCGGCACTGCCGGCCAAGTCGGTGCTGCTGGCCGAATTGCTGGTGCGCACGGACGACTCGCCGCTGCGCTTGAACGGCAGCGGGATGCTGCTGGTCAATCCGCCCTGGCAGTTCGAGCAGGTGGTGGCCCCGGCGCTGCCGGCGCTGCGCACGCACTTGGGCGGCGCCGGCTCGGCGACGCGCCTGGAATGGCTCAAGTCAGGCGCCTGAATCCGTAGCTCACAAGGGGCTCACGCCCCGTGAAGGTAGAGTGACGCCGCCTGCGCCCACGGGCGTTTCCGGCAGTTTTTGCCCCCGCCAGCAGTCTCGACCCGAACCTGTCGACCACCCCCGGTCGGCCCCAAGGAAGCCCGGTCATGGCCATCCGCAATCGAATGCCGCCCTGGCATGAAAACTTCAACTTGCCCAATGGACGCACGCTGTTGCTGCGCCCGGTCCGGCCGGAGGACGGCCCGCCGATGCAGGGCGCCTTCAGCCTGCTTGGCCCGGACGAGATTCGCGCGCGCCTGCTGGGCCCCGGCAGCGAGATCAGCCCGGAGATGCTGCAGCGGCTGACGCACCCGAACCCGAAGAGCGAGATCGTGCTGGTGGCGGCCGAGCAGCTGCCACCGGGCGAGGCAGTGGTGGGGGCCATTGCGCGGGCGGGCATCGTGCCGGGGACGCGCGAGGCGGAGTACACGATCCTGGTGAGTCATTTCGTGGCCGGCCAGGGTCTGGGCCGGCAGTTGATGCGCAAGCTGGTGAAGTGGGCGCGGCGCAAGTATCTGGACCGGTTGTATGGCGACACGCTGAAGGTCAACGAGCCGATGTTGCAGTTGGCGCAGTCGTTGGGGTTCAAGCCGCAGCCGCATCCCAGTTCGCCGGAGTTGTTGCGGATGGTGTTGGAGTTGGAGGGGTAGGTTTCTTTTGCGGCTTGCGGCCGGTTTGGTCTGGGTCGGTCGCGGGCTGGTGGTTTTTTGGCTTGCGATGTTGATCGGCTGTCTCTGGTCTGTGCGCGGCAGCCGGGGGCAGGCCCTGCCAGGACACGCCGTGAATCCATCCCTGGAGGCTCGTAGGCAACATCCATGTTGCCTACGGTCCTGGCAGGGCCTACCCCCGACTGCCCGATAGATCGCCGATGGCGGATGGGAAAGCGGATGGCGCGCTCACCGCGGCTCGCTGTAGCCGTTGTAGGAGCGGCTTCAGCCGCGACAAGCGGAGCCGCGATCTGGCAGATGGCGGTCGCGGCTGAAGCCGCTCCTACGGTGGGCCCTTCATGCATCTGGAATGCGGGCATCGGCATCGGCACGAATGCGTGCACCGCCTGCGCTGCTAAAATCAACGGCAATGGCGTCTTCCAAACTCTCCGCTCCGCCGCTGCCCCGTGCCGGGCAGCTCCGCGCCTATTGGCGCAATCCTGCCTCGGCGACCGCGCTGGCCTGGTATGTGGCACGTGCCGCGGAAGCGCACGACGGGCCGCTGCTGGTCGTGGCACGGGACAACCACGGCGCGCACCAGCTCGAATCCGATCTGCTCGCCCTGCTTGGCGAACATGCTCCGGTGCCCGTGGTGCCGTTCCCGGATTGGGAAACCCTGCCCTACGACCAGTTCAGCCCGCATCCGGACATCACCAGCCAGCGCCTGGCTGCGCTGCATCGCCTGCCGACGCTGCGCAAGGCCATCGTGATCGTGCCGGTGCAGACGCTGATGCAGCGTCTGGCACCGCTGAAGTACATCGTCGGCGGCAGCTTCGACCTCAAGGTCGGGCAGCGCCTGGACCTGGAAGCCGAAAAGCGCCGCCTGGAAAGCGCCGGCTACCGCAATGTGCCGCAGGTGATGGACCCGGGAGATTTCGCCGTGCGCGGCGGGCTGCTCGACGTCTTCCCGATGGGCACGGCCACGCCGCTGCGCATCGAGCTGCTCGACGAGGACATCGACTCCATCCGCCAGTTCGACCCCGAATCACAGCGCTCACTGGACAAGGTCGCCGCAGTGAAGATGCTGCCCGGCCGCGAAGTGCCGATGGACGATGCCAGCGTGGACCGCGTACTGGCCACGCTGCGCGAGCGCTTCGATGTCGATTCGCGGCGCAGCGTGCTGTACCAGGATCTCAAGGCCGGCCTGGCGCCGTCGGGGATCGAGTACTACCTGCCGCTGTTCTTCGACCAGACCGCCACGCTGTTCGACTACCTGCATGCCGACACCCTGACGCTGGTGGCGCCGGGCGTGTCCAACGCGGCCGATGCATTCTGGGCCCAGACCCAGCAGCGCTACGAGCAGCGCCGCCACGATGTCGAGCGCCCGCTGCTCGCGCCCGAGGCGCTGTACCAGGCCCCGGACCTGCTGCGCGAACGCCTCAACACCGGCGCGCGCATCGAGGTCTGGCCCGCCGACCACGCGCGCATCGCCGAGGCCGCCGCACTCGGCGACCAACCGCTGCCGCCGCTGCCGGTCGCGGCCAAGGACGCGCCGGCCGGCGAGGCGCTGAAGTCCTTCGTCGGTCATTACCCCGGCCGCGTGCTGATCGCCGCGGACTCGCCCGGCCGGCGCGAGGCGCTGCTCGAAGTGCTGGCCGCGGCCGCGCTGCAACCGCGCGTGGTGCCCGACCTGCCGGCCTTCCTCGCCGACGAGAGCGCGCGCTTCGCCATCGCCGTGGCGCCGCTGGAAGATGGCTTCGCGCTGGATGCGCCGCGCATTGCCGTGCTCACCGAGCGCCAGCTGTTTCCCGAGCGTGCCACCCAGCCGCGCCGTGCGCGCCGCGCCGGACGCGAGCCCGAGGCGATCATCCGCGACCTCGGCGAACTGTCCGAAGGCGCGCCGATCGTCCACGAAGACCACGGCGTGGGTCGCTACCGCGGGCTGATCGTGCTGCAGGCCGGCGGAATGCCGGGCGAGTTCCTGGAGATCGAGTACGCCAAGGGCGACCGGCTGTATGTGCCGGTCGCGCAGCTGAACCTGATCAGCCGCTACTCCGGCGCCTCGCCGGAAACCGCGCCCCTGCACTCGCTGGGCGGCGAGCAATGGACCAAGGCCAAGCGCCGCGCCGCCGAGAAGGTGCGCGACGTGGCCGCCGAACTGCTGGAAATCCAGGCCCGGCGCCGCGCCCGCGCCGGCCTCGCGTTGCAGGTGGACCGGGCGATGTACGAGCCGTTCGCCGCCGGCTTTCCGTTCGAGGAAACGCCCGACCAGCTCGCCGCCATCGAGGCCACCCTGCGCGACCTGGCCAGCAGCCAGCCGATGGATCGCGTGGTCTGCGGCGATGTCGGCTTCGGCAAGACCGAGGTCGCCGTGCGCGCCGCCTTCGCCGCGGCCAGCGCCGGCAAGCAGGTGGCCGTGCTGGTACCGACCACCCTGCTGGCCGAACAGCACTACCGCAATTTCCGCGACCGCTTCGCCGACTATCCGCTCAAGGTCGAGGTGCTGTCGCGCTTCAAGAGCACCAAGGAGATCAAGGCCGAGCTGGAGAAGGTCGCCGCCGGCACCATCGACGTGATCGTGGGCACGCACCGGCTGCTGCAGCCGGACGTGAAGTTCAAGGACCTGGGCCTGGTCATCGTTGACGAGGAACAGCGCTTCGGCGTGCGCCAGAAGGAAGCGCTCAAGGCAATGCGCGCCAACGTGCATCTGCTCACCCTGACCGCCACGCCGATCCCGCGCACGCTCAACATGGCGATGAGCGGCCTGCGCGACCTGTCGATCATCGCCACGCCGCCACCGAACCGGCTGGCAGTGCAGACCTTCATCACCCAGTGGGACAACGCCCTGCTGCGCGAGGCCTTCCAGCGCGAGCTGGCGCGCGGCGGCCAGCTGTATTTCCTGCACAACGACGTGGAAAGCATCGGCCGCATGCAGCGCGACCTGTCCGAGCTGGTGCCCGAGGCGCGCATCGGCGTGGCCCACGGGCAGATGCCCGAGCGTGAGCTGGAGCGGGTGATGCTGGATTTCCAGAAGCAGCGCTTCAACGTGCTGCTGTCGACGACGATCATCGAATCGGGCATCGACATCCCCAACGCCAACACCATCATCATCAACCGCGCCGACCGCTTCGGCCTGGCCCAGCTGCACCAGCTGCGCGGCCGCGTCGGCCGCTCCTACCACCGCGCCTATGCCTACCTGGTGGTGCCGGACCGGCGCTCGATCACTCCCGATGCGGAAAAGCGCCTGGAGGCGATCGCCTCGATGGACGAGCTGGGCGCCGGCTTCACCCTGGCTACGCACGACCTGGAAATCCGCGGTGCCGGCGAATTGCTCGGCGAGGACCAGAGCGGGCAGATGGCCGAAGTCGGCTTCAGCCTGTACACCGAGCTGCTGGAGCGCGCGGTGCGCAGCATCAAGCAGGGCAAGCTGCCCGACCTGGATGCCGGCGAGGAAGTGCGCGGCGCCGAGGTCGAGCTGCATGTGCCGGCGCTGATCCCCGAGGACTACCTGCCCGACGTGCACACCCGCCTGACGCTGTACAAGCGCATTTCCAGCGCGCGCGACAGCGAGGCGCTGCGCGAATTGCAGGTGGAGATGATCGACCGCTTCGGCCTGCTGCCGGACCCGGCCAAGCATCTGTTCGCCATTGCCGAGCTCAAACTGCAGGCCAATGAACTGGGCATCCGCAAGCTGGAGCTGGGCGAAGCCGGCGGGCGCCTGGTGTTCGAGGCCAAGCCGAACATCGACCCGATGGCGGTGATCCAGATGATCCAGAAGCAGCCCAAGCTGTACACCATGGACGGGCCGGACAAGCTGCGCATCAAGCTGCCGCTGCCGCAGGGCGAGGACCGCTTCAACGCGGCACGGGCGCTGTTGACCACGTTGCGCAAGGGGTAAACGCGTTTCCACCGACCACCGGAGTGCTCCCATGTACGAAGCCCTGCCCTCTGCCGACCATGTCGGCGCCTACCGCTTCACTGGCACGCTCAACCGCGAGGACTACGACCGCTGCATTGCCGATGTCGAGGCACGGCTGCAGCGCCACGGCCGCATCGGCATCTATTGCGAACTGGACGGCTTCACCGGGCTGACCCTGCCGGCCCTGGGCCGCGACCTGGAATACGCGCTGCGCAACTTCGGCAGCTTCCACCGCTTCGCTCGCGCCGCGATCGTCACCACGCCGGGCTTCGTGGCGACCATGAGCACGCTGGCCGCGCGCTTGCTGCCGCAGACCGAGCTGCGCGTGTTCGCCCCCGACGAGCGCGTGCTGGCGCAGAACTGGGTGGGTGACTTCGACCCGGAGCTGGATTCGGCCGACGCCGACTGAGCCGGCATCCGGCATGCCGCTATAGCTGCGACTCCAGCGGCAGCCAGCCGATCACCCGCGCCGCGCCACGCCGCCACAGGCTGGCTTCGGGCTCATGCGTCCAGGTCACCGGCGGGCGCGCGGCATCGTCGTGCCAGCGCAGCGCATCGCCCGCCAGGGCCAGGCGATAGCTGACCGCCGGCGCGGTCTTGCGCGCGTACAGGCGTTGCAGTTCGCGCGCCATGTCCGGCTGCGCGAACAGCAGGCCCATCTCGGTATTGAGGTTCATCGAGCGCGGGTCGAGGTTGAACGAACCCACGAAGCCGGTGCGCCCGTCCACGACGAAGGCCTTGGTGTGCAGGCTCGCGCCACTGGAGCCGAACAGGCTGCCGTCGGGGCGGCCATTGGGCTTGAGCTCGAACAGTTCGATACCACGGCGCAGCAGGTCCACCCGGTAGCCGGCGTAGCCGCCATGCACGGCGACCACGTCGTTGGCGGCGAGCGAGTTGGTCAGCACGCCTACTTCCACGCCGCGCGTGCGCAGGTTGCTCATCCAGCGCAGGCCCTCGTCGCCGGGCACGAAGTACGGCGAGATCAGCAGTAGCTGGCGTTTCGCGCTGGCCATGTCCTCGATCAACACTGGCGTCATCCAGTCCGGCGCGGGTGGCGCGCCGGCCGCTTTTTCCGGCGGGTCGGAAACGATATGCGCGGCGCGCGACCAGTGGATGGTGCGGCGGCGCTCGACCAGGCTGCGCACGCCCGGCGACTGCGCCAGCTTCTGCAGATAGGGGCGCGCGGACGGCGAGGCCAGGCCGCTGCCCAGGGTCTGGCGCACCGCGGGCAGGCTGGTGGAGGGCTTCTTCACCAGGGCCGACAGCGGAATCGCGTTAGGGCTGTTCCAGTAGGCATCGAACAGGCGCGAGGCTTCCCCCACCGCATCGCCGACCACGGCCACATCGGTATCCATGAAGTTGGTATCGCGCGCGGCGTCGAAATACTCGTCGCCGACGTTGCGGCCGCCGACGATGGCGACCTGGCCGTCGGCAATCCAGGTCTTGTTGTGCATGCGCCGGTTCACGCTGACCAGGCGCAGCACCATCTCCACGCCGCGCATGAAGGTGCCCTCGCGCGCGCGGGTGGGGTTGAACAGACGCACCTCGATCAGCGGATGGCTGTCCAGCGCGGCCAGCACGTCGCGGCTGCCGCGCACGTTGAGGTCGTCCAGCAGCAGGCGCACGCGCACGCCGCGGTCGGCGGCACGCAGCACGTCGTTATAGAGCAGGTTGCCGGTGAAGTCCGGGCGCCAGATGTAGTACTGCAGGTCCAGGCTGCGCCCGGCGCCGCGCGCCAGCAGCGAGCGCGCGGCGAAGGCATCCACGTTGTCGGACAACAACACCATGCCGGTCTGGCCGGGGTGCGCCTGGGTCTGTGGCGCGACGGCGAGATCGACCGGGGTGCGTAGCGCGTCCACCGCCAGGGCGTGGCTGGCCGGCCCGCGCGCGTATTCGGCGAAGCGGCCATAGCTCCACAGCGCTGCCAGCGAGGCGAGCACGAGGGCGAGCAGGACGAAGGCGATCCACTTCACGGTTTTGCGCGTCATGCCGGCATTCTAGGGCCGTCACGTCGGCGTGCCGTGCAGGGGCCCGGCCGGGCCCAAGGAAACGGCGCGGACAAGGCCGTCCGCGCCGGGGAGGGAAGGAGCGGGGCCGGGGCTCAGCGCGGCGGTTCGATCACCACGTACTGCACCGTGGTGCCGGCATAGCGCGGCTGGTACCAGGTATTGCCGCATTGCTGATAGGCAATGCCGTTGATCACCGTGGTCACACAGCTGGGCGGCACGGAGTTGACGATGGAACCGATGACCGCCGCGGTGACCATGGTGGTCGCGGTCACCGCCGCGGCAGTGGCCACGGGATGGTCGTACCAGCCGCCATGCCAGTCATTGTCCACATCCACATCGATGTCGCGATGCACATTGATGTCGCGGTTGACGTTGCGGTTGACGTTGACGTTGCGGTTGCGGTTGGTGTTGTGGTTGATGTTCGCCGCCGTGGGTCGGTGATAGTTGCCGCCAGCGCGGGCCGGTGCGTGATTGATGCCGGTGCGGGCCACCGAGCGTGTACGCGGAGCCGCGTCGGCCACCTGCGCGGCCATCAGCCCCCCTACCCCGGCCAGCATCGCGACCGCGACCAGGAAACGCATCGTGCGCATGTTCATGGCTGATCCTCCGCGGCGACGGCCACGTCCACTTCGACCAGTTCGATCTTTGCCGCGCCCTTGGGCGGCACGAAGGTGAAGGCAGAATCCTTGAAGCTGGCGTTGGTATCCCACGTCAGCGTGGTGCTGTATTGGGGCTGCGCCGGGTCGTCGGTGGTGGTGATGACCAGCCGGCGCGGCAGCGGCTTGTCGCCGGCCTCCAGCCACAGCTGCCAGTCCACGCCATCCTGGCGGAAGGCGTACTGCTCGGTCACGCTGCCATCCACGCGCGCCGGGCCGACAAAGGTGGCAGACTTCAGCGCCGAGACCGGCGCCGCATCGGTGCCCCACAGGAACAGGTCCGGCAGCGGCAGTTCGATGCCGTAGCGGTCGCGCACGTCGTCCATCAGCGCGCGCAGGGTCGGCGGCGCATCGACGCTGGCGTAATACTTGTTCTTCGGCCCGTAGACTGTGAGCGTCTTGCCGTCGTAGTAGAGCTCGCGCTCCTTGCGGTCGGTCTTCCAGCTCAGCCGCAGGTCGTTGGGCGTGCGCACCTTGTAGTCGACGCTGCCGGGGAACTGCAGCTTCTGCCCGTCCTCGGTCACCACATCGATGGTGGTGTCGCCGTGCACGCTGAAGCTCTTGAGGCTGCGCAGGTAGGCGCCCATCTTCTGCAGCGCGGCGACGGCTTGCGGCTCAAGTGGGGAGGCCGCGGCGGCTTGCGCGGCGGGGGCGGCGGGCTTGGCCGGTGGCGCCGCCAGCGCGGCCGGCGCAAGCAGCGCCAGACTCACGGCGAGGTAAAGCAGGGGTCGGGACATGGTGTTCTCCAGGCGATGCATGAGCCACCGGCCATCGGGCGCCAGCGGAGTGGCCGCGGCGGCGCCCTGGCTGGCCGGGTCGGTATAGAGAAGACCACTGCAACCCGGCTACGCGCGTCGGATGAACTACCGGTCGGGTGTGAGTAAAAACTACTGGTGTTAGCCGCCCGCCATGGCACGCGCCGCACCGGCGGTGGCGCCAATGTCAGCAATATTGACCACTTCCGCGCGGAGGGGATTTTTCCAATCGCCGCTGCGATTCGGCCAGTGCATGCTGCGATGGCTTGAACTCAGCGAACGGCGGTTATCGCAGTGCCCTCTAACGACAGGCAGTCATCACTCGATTTTCTCCGCATCCTCGCTCTGGCCTTGGGTACCTTCACTGTTGTCGATTTCGCGTACAGCAGGGTCGTTCACGCCGAGTGGGCGTGGGGCTCATTGGCCTTGGGCATGGCGTTATTGCTGAGCGGATGGCATGGCCGAAAGCGACGCCGCGATGGAAACTGATCGAACCTGTTCGACCTACTCCGAGAGCTCAGATCGAGGTGCGGGCACCTCGCGCCGACACGCCCAGCACGGTGCCGCGACCTGGCAGCCGACTTCCTCGTCGATGACGATCAGCTCGCCGCTGCCGCCGCAGATCGGGCATGGCTCTGCGGGCACTTCGGCATCTGGCGTGTTCTGCATCCGGATCACCTGGCGTGGGCGAGTGATGACGCTTGGCGAAGGCCACGCGGGCAGCTTACGCCGCCCTCGCCCCTGATACCGGCCCTTACGTGACCGGCCGGCCGAAACGAAAATGCCGGGTCGGTTCGCGCGCGGCGCGCAGGCGCCGTGCATGTGCGGCGAGCAGATCACCCCGGGTGAGGATGCCGGCCACGCGCAGTGGGTGGCTGCCATCGACGACCACCAGCCGCCCGACATCGGCTTCGACCATGTGGTCGGCAGCCTCGCGCAAGGTGTGGTCCTGCCGTACCACCAGCGGCGCGCGGCGCAGCAGCGACAACAGCACGAGGTCGTCCGCCTTGCTGGCATCGAGCAGGTCGCGGCGGGTCAGCACGCCGCGCAGCACGCCTTGTGCATCCACCAGCGGGAAGCCCTGGTGCGATGTGCCGTGCCCGCCACTGGCGAGCCACTGCCGGGCCTGGCCCAGGGTCCAGTCGGCCTGCAGGGTGATCACGTCGCGGCTGCAGGCTTCGCGCACCGCGATCTGGTCCAGGTGATCGGCGCTGTACTCGGACGGCACGCTGACGCCACGCCGGGCGATCTTCTCGGTCATGATCGTGTGCCGCATCATCAGGCCCGACACCAGGTAGGCCACCGCGCAGGCGCCGAGCAACGGCAGCAGGCCGTTGGTCTGGTGAGTGACTTCAAACGCGAACACCACCGAAGTGAGAAACGCGCGCGAAGCGCCGGCAAACATCGCCGCCATGCATACCAGTGCCGCCATGCGTGCGTCCACGCCGAGTGCGGGCGCATACATCACCGCGAGCAGGCCGATGACGCCACCCAGCGCGCCGCCAATCGTGAACAACGGCGCCAGGGTACCGCCCGAGGTACCGCTGCCCAGTGCCACGGACCACGACAGCAGTTTCATCAGGCACAGCGCGAGCATGCCGGCCAGACCCAGGCCGCCACTGAGCACCAGGCTGATGTTGTCGTAGCCCACGCCCAAGGTGCGCGGCATGAACCAGCCAACGATGCCGACCACCAGACCGCCGATCGCCGGCCACCACATCCAGTGGAGGGGCAGGCGTTCAAACGCGCCCTCGATGCCGTAGGTCAGGCGGGTGACGCCAACGCTGGCCGCGCCGACCAGCGCCCCCATCGCCACGTAGGCGGCCAGGGCGGCGAGCGTGGGCGCGGCAACCTGCGGCATTGCGAACACCGGCGCGGCGCCTTCGAAGTACACGTGCATGGCGCAGCCAACCATGGCCGCGAGGGCGACGGGAATCAGCGAGCGCGCGCGGCGTTCAAACAACAGCAGTTCAATGGCGAGCAGGACCGCCGCCACCGGCGCGGCGAAGATGGCGGACATGCCAGCCGCCGCACCTGCGCACAGCAGCGTCTTGCGTTCGTCGGCGGTGACATGCATCCACTGCCCGAGCAGCGAACCGAGCGCACCGCCGGTGGCGATGATCGGGCCTTCAGCGCCGAAGGGGCCGCCGGTGCCGATCGCCACCGCGGACGACGCGGGTTTGAGCCAGGTAATGATCGGCGGGATGCGGCTGTCGTTGCGCAGCACCTGTTCCATGGCTTCGGGAATGCCGTGGCCGCGGATCGCCCGCGAGCCGTAGCGCGCCATCAGCCCGACGATGAGGCCGCCAATCACCGGGATGGCGATGGCCCAGGCGCCGAGGCTGTGGTGGGCCGGACTGGTGAGTTCGGTGCTGATGCGTCCGTAGTAGGCCAGGTTGGTGACCAGGCCGATGAGCGCGGTCAGGCCTTGCGCGACGACGGAGACGGCCAGGGCGAGCACGACGCCGACCGTGGCGATCCAGGCGACGCGGCCATCGAGCGGCCGGAACTGCCGCGGCATGTGCGCGTCGGCGAGCGTGGCGTCGAGTGATGGAGCAAGCGGCAGCGCCGCGCGGGAGTGCGAGGAGTCAGGAGCGGACAAGGAGGCGGGCCGGCGGGGAGACCGCGGCGAGGTTACGCAGATGTGGCGCTAGTGGCTGGCTGGAAGATGAACGGAGGTCATCGTGGACCCCCCGCCCACCACTGCAGGAGCGGTTTCAACCGCGACCGCGATCTGCCAGATCGCGTCTGCGCTCGTCGCGGCTGAAGCCGCTCCTACAGGGAGCCAGCAGAATTCTGAAAGCCTGATGGCGCAGTTGTGGGAGGGGCTTCAGCCCCGACGAACGGAGCCGCGCTCTGTCAGACCGCGGTCGCGGCTGAAGCCGCTGCTACAACGAACATGCGCGGGCTGCTTATTTCGCCTTGCCCTGATTGGCCACCGCTTCGGCCGCGCGCCTGGCCGCTTCCGGATCGCCCAGGTAGCGGTAGCTCTGCACGGCCAACTGGTCATCCAGTTCAAACAGCAACGGGATACCCGTCGGAATGTTGAGTTCGAGAATGTCTTCGTTGGAAACGTTGTTGAGGTACTTGTACAGCGCCCGCAGCGAATTGCCGTGCGCGGTGACCAGCACCGTGCGCCCTTCCTTCAACTGCGGCGAGATCGCATCGAACCAGTACGGCAGCACGCGCACCAGGGTGGTCGCCAGCGACTCGGTGGCCGGCAGCGCGTTGCGGTCCAGCCCGGCATAGCGGCGATCGTGCGCCGGGTGGCCGGGGTCTTCCAGATCCATCGGCGGCGGCGGGATGTCATAGGAACGACGCCAGATCTTGACCTGCTCGTCGCCGTGCTTGGCCGCGGTCTGCGCCTTGTCCAGACCCTGCAGGCCGCCGTAGTGGCGCTCGTTGAGGCGCCAGCTCTTGTGCACCGGCAGCCAGTCCTGGTCCAGTTCCTTCAGCGCGCCCTGCAAGGTGTGGATGGCACGCTTGAGCACGGAGGTGTGGGCAACATCGAACTGCAGGCCCTCTTCCTTCATCAGCCTGCCGGCGGCGGCGGCTTCGGCACGGCCCTGCTCGGTCAGGTCCACGTCGACCCAGCCGGTGAAGCGGTTGTCCAGGTTCCATTGGCTCTGGCCATGGCGCAGCAATACGAGTTTGCGGGTCACTACGGGTTCTCCGGCAGCAGGGGAATGACGCCTGGATTGTAGGCCAAGGCCGCACCGCGATGCCGGACACCGCGCTCGGGCGGCGGCGTCGGCGGCTCGATCCGTCCCACCCATGGGTCTGCCGGCAACGGCAGGCGCATGCGATGCTCGCGCCCACCCATCGCCATCTGGAGCCCCCGCCCATGACCACGATCATCGCCCCGCGCGTCCACGACATCGGGGGGCTGCAAGTGCGCCGCGCGGTGCCGAGCCTGCAGGCACGCAGCGTCGGTCCGTTCGTGTTCGTCGACCACATGGGCCCGGCTGTGTTCGAGCCCGGCCAGGGCATCGACGTGCGGCCGCATCCGCACATCGGCCTGGCGACGGTGACCTTCCTGTGGTCGGGCGAGATCGGCCATCGCGACACGCTCGGCTCCGAGCAGGTGATCCGCGCCGGCGACGTGAACTGGATGACCGCCGGCCGCGGCATCGCGCATTCGGAACGCACGCCGCCGCCCGAGCGCGGCCGCGAGCACGCGCTGCACGGCATGCAGACCTGGGTCGCGCTGCCGCGCAGCCACGAAGAAACCGCGCCGGCCTTCTATCACCATGCGGCCGCCACGCTGCCGCAGCAGCGCCGCAAGGGCGCGTGGGTGCGGGTGATCGCCGGGCGCGCGTACGGCGAGGAGTCGCCGGTGCAGGTGTTTGCCGACACCCTCAATGTCGCCATCGATCTGGAACCGGACGCCGAAATCGACTTGGACACGCAGCACGTGCAGCGCTCGCTGTACATCCTCGAAGGCCAGGCGCAGTTGGACGGCATCGACGTGCCCGAGCGCCACCTGATCATTCCCGAGGAGGGCGCGCGCGGCCGCCTGCGCGCCAAGACGCCGCTGAAGGCGATGCTGATGGGCGGCGAGCCGCTCGATGGGCCGCGCCACCTGTGGTGGAACTTCGTCTCCAGTTCCAAGGAACGCATCGAGCAGGCCAAGGACGATTGGCGCGAAGGCCGCTTCGGCACGATCCCGGGCGACGACAAGGAATTCATTCCGCTGCCGGAAACCCCGGCACCGCCGCCGGCGAACTACCCGTAACGCCGCGGGCGTGATGGTTTCCGATGGAACCATCCGCCGGCGCACGGACGATTTGCTCCACGGCCCCGGCTTGGCTATGGTGAGGCGGTCCGCGCGTTCCTTGTGACGCGCGGCACGTCGGGGACGCGCATGGGGATGCGCCACGCGGGCGATTCGGGAGGACCCGCGGGCGAACCGACCCAGGCAATGCGCGCTGCCCTGCTTGCATTCACTGCCAGGGGAAAATCGATGAAGTCCGCTATCAGTCCGTCCGTCCTGTCTGTCGTCCTGTGTGCCGGCCTGTCCGTGGGTGGCACCGCCATGGCGCAGCAATCGCCCAGTTGCCCTACCCTGCCCCCGGCCGCCGGCCTGGAATGGAAGCAGCTGGCAGGCGCCGACTATCTTTCCTGCAAGGCCATTGCCGCCGACGGCCGCGAAGTACTGGGCGTGATGCTCACCGCGCGCGACCCGGGCCTGAGCCTGCCGCGCGATCGCCGCGAGGAAAAGGGCCAGCTGGCCGAAGAGGATTTCTACTGGTACCGGCCGGACCTGGGCGGGCGCGAGCTGGCGAACCGCCGCGTGGCGGTGATTTCGCTGGGCAAGAAGCGCTATGCGCAGGTCTGGATCGACGCCAGCGACACCCAGGAACTGGGCACGCTGCAGGGCCTGGCGCAGCGGCTGGATCTGCAGCCGGCGAGCCTGGCGCTGGGGCGCTGAGGCGCGCCTGCCGGTAGCGTCTGCTGCCGGGCAGTGTCGGAAACTAAGAAAAACTACCGTTGCCAAGGCGCGGTGGCCGGCTTTGAATGCGCGCATCCCGCCTCTTCCGGGCGGGCCTGCACAGGAGATGCGTCATGTCACTGGCTAAGCGCTTGGCGGCGGAGTTCCTCGGTACGTTCTGGCTGGTGCTCGGCGGTTGCGGCAGCGCGGTGCTCGCGGCGATGTTTGGCGGCGACGCCAATCCGCTGGGGATTGGTTTTGTCGGCGTGTCGCTGGCGTTCGGCTTGACGGTGCTGACGGGCGCATACGCGTTCGGGCACATTTCCGGTGGGCACTTCAATCCGGCGGTGAGCCTGGGACTGGTGGCGGGCGGACGATTTCCGGCGCGCGACCTGGTGCCCTACTGGGTCGCGCAGGTGCTGGGTGGCTTGCTGGCGGCGGCGGTGCTGTTCTACATCGCGCAGGGGCGTGCGGGTTTTGCAATTGATCCGCAGGCGGCGGGGGCTTTTGCCAGCAACGGCTATGGGGCGTTGTCGCCTGGGGGTTATGCGCTGGGCGCGGCGTTCGTGTGCGAGGTGGTGCTGACCGCGGTGTTCCTGCTGGTGATCATGGGTTCAACGCACACCAATGCGCCGGTGGGTTTTGCGCCGATCGCCATTGGTCTGGCGTTGACGTTGATCCATCTGATCAGCATTCCGGTGACCAATACGTCGGTCAATCCCGCGCGATCGACGGCGGTGGCGGTGTTTGCCGGGTCCGGTGCGCTTGGGCAGTTGTGGTTGTTCTGGCTGGCGCCGTTGCTTGGCGGAGTGATCGGCGGGGCGATCTACAAGGTGCTGGGGCGGCCTGACCCGGATATCGTGGGTAGTGGCGGGTGACCACGAGGTGCGGCCGAATGCCGAGCCTCGCGCTGTAGGAGCGGCTCTTGTGGGCTTCTCGGCCATCAGCCGCGACCGTGATCTGGCAGATCGCAGCTGCGCTCGTCGGGGCTGAAGCCCCTCCCACAAGGACCCCAGCCAGGTTTTGCTCGTCGGTGCTGAAGGCCCTCCTGCAGGGACCCCAGCGGCCTCGCCAATGTCTGCTGGGCGCACTGTGGGAGCGGCTTCAGCCGCGACCGTACAGTGTCGGCGTCCTTACATCGTCGTATCGATCACCACTTCGCCGGTAAGCAGCCGATGGATCGGGCACTTCTCCGCGATCTCCAGCAACCGCGTCCGCTGCGTGACATCCAGCGGTCCGGTCAACGTGATCTCGCGGGCGATGCGCGTGCTGCCGGCGTCGCGGTGGGTGTAACGCAGCTGCACCTCCACGCCTTGCAGCGGCCATTGCTTGCGTGCCGCATACATGCGCACGGTCATCGCGGTACAGGCGCCCAGAGCACCGAGCACCAGCGATTCGGGGTCCGCCGCCGCATCAGCGCCACCATTGGCGGCCGGGGTATCCGACCGCCAGGTGTGGACGCCATCGCTCAGTTCGGTCAGATAAGGCGCGGCGGCGCTGTGTGCGGTGACGCTGCGATCCTGGCTCATGGCGAGGCGTCCAAGTGGAGTGGGGGCATCAGAAGCGGCCTTCCTGAAAATCAACAAAGGCCTGCATCAGTTCCTGCTTGGTGTTCATCACGAACGGGCCGTGGCGCATCACCGGTTCGCCCAACGGGCGGCCGCCGACCAGGATCAGGCGCGCGCCCTGGCTGCCTGCGCGCAGCTGCAGTTCGTCGCCGCCGCCGAGCACGCCCATCTGCTGCGATTCCAGCGGCCGCGCGGACTCGCCCTCGCCCACCGTGGCCGCGCCTTCAAAGACGTAGGCAAACACGTTGTGGCCGGCAGGCAGAGCGTAGGACCAGGCGACGTTGGCGGCCAATTCGATGTCCAGGTACAGCGGGTCGGTGGCCGGCTGCGCGATCGGGCCCACGGTGTCGCCGACACTGCCGGCAATCACCTTCACCGTAACGCCCGGCGCGGGCTGCGCCAGCGGGATGCGCTCGGGCGGGTATTCCTGATACCTGGGCTCGGCCATCTTCTCGCGCGCCGGCAGGTTCACCCACAGCTGGAAGCCACGCATGCGCCCGGATTCCTGCTCGGGCATCTCCGAGTGGATCAGGCCGCGGCCAGCGGTCATCCACTGCACGCTGCCCGGGGTCAGCAGGCCCTCGTTGCCGTGGTTGTCCTGGTGGCGCATGCGCCCATCGAGCATGTAGGTGACGGTCTCGAAGCCGCGGTGCGGATGGCTCGGGAAACCGGCGATGTAGTCCTCGGCCTGATCGGTGCCGAATTCGTCCAGCAGCAGGAACGGGTCCAGCTCGGGCAATTCGGCCGAACCGATCACGCGGGTCAGCTTGACGCCGGCGCCGTCGGAAGTGGCGCGGCCGCGCAGGGTGCGCACGATGCGTGCCGGGGTCGCGGTCGGGGTGGCGCTCATGGCGGTGCTCCAGTGAAGTTGCGCACAGAATGGGCGCGCACCGGGCCCGGACCAATGCCGCCACGCGCAACCTATTGTTCCGCGAATGGGCAAATCGGTGAATGCGCCATTCGACCAAAGTCCTAGGGCGCGGCATTGACCCCGACGCGGCGCAGGGGGAACCTTGGGCGCATCTTCCAGGAGGGGATCTCATGAAAGGCTTTTCCAAACTGGCCTGGGCCGCGCTCGCGCTGCTCGGCGCCTTCTGCCTGGGAACCATTGCCCTGCGCCGTGGCGAGCAGATCAACGCGCTGTGGATCGTGGTGGCGGCGGTGTCGATCTATCTGGTCGCGTATCGCTACTACAGCCTGTTCATCGCCAGCCGGGTGATGCAGCTGGACCCGACCCGCGCCACCCCGGCCCAGCTCAACAACGACGGCCTGGACTACGTGCCCACCAACAAGCACGTGCTGTTCGGCCACCACTTCGCCGCCATTGCCGGCGCCGGCCCGCTGGTCGGCCCGGTGCTCGCCGCGCAGATGGGCTACCTGCCCGGCCTGCTGTGGCTGGTCGCGGGCGTGGTGTTTGCCGGCGCGGTGCAGGACTTCGTCGTGCTGTTCCTGTCGACGCGGCGCAACGGCCGTTCGCTCGGCGACCTGGTGCGCGAGGAAATGGGCCAGGTGCCCGGCACCATCGCGCTGTTTGGCGCGTTCCTGATCATGATCATCATCCTGGCGGTGCTGGCGATGGTGGTGGTCAAGGCGCTGGCCGAAAGCCCGTGGGGCATGTTCACGGTGATGGCGACCATCCCCATCGCGCTGATGATGGGCATCTACATGCGCTACATCCGGCCGGGCCGGATCGGCGAGATTTCGGTGGTCGGCCTGGTGCTGCTGCTGGGTGCGATCTGGCTGGGCGGCAAGGTCGCCACCGACCCGACCTGGGGCCCGGCTTTCACCTTCGACGCCAAGGCCATCACCTGGATGCTGATCGGCTACGGCTTCGTCGCCTCGGTGCTGCCGGTGTGGTTGCTGCTGGCGCCGCGTGACTACCTGTCCACCTTCCTCAAGATCGGCACCATCCTGGCGCTGGCCATCGGCATCGTGATCGTGATGCCGGAGCTGAAGATGCCGTCGCTGACGCAGTTCGCGAGCACCGGCGACGGCCCGGTGTGGAAGGGCGGCATCTTCCCGTTCCTGTTCATCACCATTGCCTGCGGCGCGGTGTCCGGCTTCCATGCGCTGATCTCCTCGGGCACCACGCCGAAGCTGCTCGCCAATGAAGCGCACATGCGCTACATCGGCTACGGCGGCATGCTGATGGAATCGTTCGTGGCGATCATGGCGCTGGTGGCTGCGGCGATCATCGAGCCGGGCGTGTACTTCGCCATGAACAGCCCGGCCTCGGTGGTCGGCAATGACGTGGTGGCGGTGGCGGCCAAGGTCAGCGAATGGGGCTTCACGATCACGCCGGAGGTGCTGGAGGCGACGGCGCGTGATATCGGTGAGTCGACGATCCTGCATCGCGCCGGTGGCGCGCCGACGCTGGCGGTGGGTATCGCGCAGATCCTGCACCACGTGTTGCCGGGCGAGAACACGATGGCGTTCTGGTACCACTTCGCGATCCTGTTCGAGGCACTGTTCATCCTGACCGCGGTGGATGCGGGCACGCGTGCTGGCCGCTTCATGCTGCAGGACCTGCTGGGCAACTTCGTGCCGGCGCTGCGCCGGACCGAGTCGTGGGGCGCGAACATCATCGGCACGGGCGGTTGCGTGGCGCTGTGGGGCTACCTGCTGTACACCGGCGTGGTGGATCCGTTCGGCGGCATCCAGACGTTGTGGCCGCTGTTCGGCATTTCCAACCAGATGTTGGCGGGCATTGCGCTGATGCTGGGCACGGTGGTGCTGTTCAAGATGAAGCGCGACCGCTACGCGTGGGTCACGATCGTGCCGGCGCTGTGGCTGCTGATCTGCACGACGGCGGCGGGCTTGATCAAGATCTTCGACAGCAATCCGGCGCAGGGTTTCCTGGCGCAGGCCGGGAAGTATCAGGCGGCGATCGCCAGCGGCACGGTGACGGCGCCGGCGAAGGACGTGCATCAGATGCAGCAGATCGTGACGAATGCGTACGTCAATACGGGTTTGACGGCGCTGTTCCTGTTCGTGGTGTTCGCGGTGCTGTTCTACTCGATCAAGACGATCGTGGTGGCGCGGCGCAATCCGCAGCGGACGGACAAGGAAACGGCGTACGTGGCTCTCACGCCGGCGCAGATGGCGGATCTGTGATGGGTACGGGTCTGGTTCCGGTCGGGCAGTACCAGGCGCATCGCCGGATATGGCGGCGCCTGGTGCAGACGGCGCGGCTGTGCTGCGGGATTCCGGATTACGACAATTACGTGCGGCATACGATGGAGAAGCATCCGGACCGGCCGGTGATGGACTATCCGGCTTTCTTTCGCGAGCGGCAGGAGGCTCGGTATGGGGGGAAAAACGGGTTTCGTTGTTGCTAGGCTGGGTTTTTGATGGTCTTTTTTCTGGAGGGCGGCCGATTGGCCGCCTTCTTTATTTTTCGGCTGCTGTCGGTGTGGCCTCTTGGTCTTTGCTGCGTGGCGGCCGGGGGCAGGCCCTGCCAGGACACGTCGTGAACCCATCCATGGGGACTCCTAGGCAACATCCATGTTGCCTAGGGTCCTGGCAGGGCCTGCCCCTGACCGCCCGACAGTTCAGCGCGTGGGGATGGGAAAGCAAGAGCAGGTTGGATGGCGTGCTTGCTATGTAGGTCGGCAAGACGCAACGCGGCTTGGCCGTGGTGGTTACACGAACATGCCGCCTGAGGCTTCCACGCGCTGGCCGTTGATCCATTGGGTGGCCGGGTCCAGGAGGGCGGCTACCACAGGGCCGATGTCGTCGGGCTTGCCGGGGCGGCCGAGGGCGGTGACGGAGGCGACCATGGCGTTGACCTGGGGGTTGTCGCGGACGTGGCCACCGCCGAAGTCGGTCTCGATCGCGCCGGGGGCGATCGTGTTGACGCTGATACCGCGCGGGCCGAGTTCCTTGGCCAAGTAGCGGGTGAATACTTCGATGCCGCCCTTCATCATCGCGTAGGCGGAGCTGCCCGGCAGGGCGAAGCGGGCCAGGCCGCTGGATACGTTGAGGATGCGGCCGCCATCGGCAATCAGCGGCAACAGGGCCTGGGTCAGGAAGTACGGGCCCTTGAGGTGGATGGCAACCATGTCGTCGAACTGGCTGGCCGTGGTCTCGGGGATGGTGGCGTACAGGCCGACGCCGGCGTTGTTCACCAGCGCGTGCAATTGCGTGGCCTGCCACTGGCCGAGCTGTTCGCGCAGGGCCTGGACGAAGGCGGGGAACGTGGCGTGATTGGCGACGTCGAGCTGCAGCGCGGCGGCGCGGCGGCCCAGGTGTTCGATTTCGGCGACGACCGTTTGGGCTTCGTCGGCGTGGCCGCGGTAGGTGAGGATGACATCGCTGCCTGCGCGGGCGACGGCCAGCGCGGCGTTGCGGCCCAGGCCGCGGTTGCCGCCAGTGATCAGGGTGATGCGAGGGGAAGTGCTCATGGGGCGTCTCCGTCGATGCGCGGTATTGCGCTTGCCGGCCACGTTATTGATCTTGACCGCGGGGATAAACCATCACAATCTGAGCTGACTGTTCAAAGACGGCGAACAATCGTGGACCTTGGCGCGTCCTTGCGGGCATTCCAGCGGGTGGTGGAACTGGGCAGCTTCACTCGCGCCGCCGAGTCGCTCGGCCTGCCCAAGGCCAGCGTGTCGACCACCGTGCAGCAGCTCGAAGCACGCCTGGGCACGCAGTTGTTCCATCGCACCACGCGGCGCGTGCAGCCGACCGCCGATGGCCGCGCCTTCTACCAGCGCAGCCGCGACGTGCTCGCCGACATGGAAGAGCTGCAGGCCATGTTCCAGACTGAGGGCCGCGCGCTGCGTGGGCGCCTGCGCGTGGACATGGGCAGCGGCATGGCGCGGCATTTCGTGCTGCCGGCACTGCCCGCCTTTCTCGCCGAACATCCGCAGCTGGAAGTCGAACTCAGCGCCACCGACCGCCTGGTCGATGTGGTTCGCGAAGGCTTCGACTGCGTGTTGCGCGGCGGCCATCCGCAGGACAGTTCATTGGTGGCGCGCACGCTTGGCTCGATGCGCATCGTCAACTGCGCCAGTCCCGCCTACCTGGCGCGGCGCGGCACGCCGCGCACGCTCGATGAGCTCGCCGGTCACGACCTGGTGCACTACGTCAGCACCCTGGGCCAGCGCTCAGCGGGGTTTGAATATCGCGAGGGCACGCAATACCGCCTGCTGTCGATGGGCGGTGCGGTCACGGTCAACAACGTCGAGGCCTACCACGCCGCGGCGCTGGCCGGACTGGGCATCATCCAGGTGCCACTGCTCAGCGTGCGCCAGGCGTTGGCGCACGGCACGCTGGTGGAAGTGCTGCCGCAACTGGTCGCCGAACCGATGCCGCTCACCCTGCTCTACGCGCAGCGCCGGCACCTGCCGCGGCGGGTGCGGGTGTTCATGGATTGGCTGGCGGAACTGCTGGCGCCGCATCTGGACCCGCCGTTGCCCTAGCCCGCGCCGGCAATTCGCAGCGCGCGCTTACGGCCCGTATTCCCAATCGTAGGGCGCGCCGCTGGGCCCGAGCACGAAGTCGGTCAGTTCGCTGAAGCCGCCTTCGGCGCGCACGTCGTTGGCCAGCAGCAACAGGCAACGGCGCTGGGCCTGCAGGCAGACCAGCATGTTGCCGGTGGTGTCGTTGTGGCCGCCCTTGAGAAAGGCCGGTCCCTGCGGACCGGTGAACGTCACCACGCCCAGGCCGGCGGCCAGATCCTTGCGCCGCTGCGCGGGCGGCAGTTCCGCTTGCAGGGTCGGGAACTGCGTGCGCGTGGTGATCGGCAACTGCGGGCGCAACATCTGCGCATGCTCGCGCGCGGGCACACCCCTGCCATCCACCAGCGCGGCGGCAAAGCGCGACAGATCGGCGATGGTGGTGTCCATCGAGCCGGCCGCGCGCACTTTCGAGCGCTCGTCGTGCGGTTCGGTCTTGCCTTGCTCGTCCCAGCCATCGGCAAGGTTGGCGGCGAAATCCGGGCGCCACTTCAAGGCCGTGCGGGTCATGCCCAGTTCGGCGAAGACCGCATCGGTGCCCTGCCCCACATCCAGGCCCAGGCCGCGTTCGAGCACAAACTGCAGCGTGGCCAGACCGTCGCCGGAATAGGCGTAGCGCGTGCCCGGGTCGAAGTGGAAGTGCAGCTTCTCGTCTGGTTCGAGAAAGTTGAAATTGGCAAAGCCGCTGCCGTGTTGCAGCAGGATGCGCGGGGTGAGCTTGCGCCAGCGCTCGTCCAGCGCGGTCCAGTCGGTGTAGCGATTGACGATGTCCGCGCCGGCATATTCGGGCAGCGGCCGCGGCAGGTATTCGGCGATGCTCGTGTCCAGGTCCAGCCGCCCCTCGCCGATCCAGCGCATCACGGTGTAGGCAAAGACCGTCTTGGTCAGCGAGGCGCCGTACATCACCGTGTCCACGGTAAGCGGATCGCCCTGCGCGTTGCGCTTGCCGTAGGCCTGCACGTAGACCGGGTGGCCCTGGTCGATCACCGCCACGGCCATGCCCTGCGCGCCGGTGCGCTGCATCAACGCAGCGACCTTGGCATCGATCTGTTCGGAGGTGGGCAAGGCACGCGCTATCGCCGGCGTGCAGATCAGCAACAAGGTGACGCACAACCCACTGCCGATGACGGACTTCATGTCGCATTCCCCGGTCGCGGCGCGGCCGGCCGCCATGGGCCCACGCTATCGGCCCGGCGCCGGCGGCGCCCCTGCCGCAAGTCACGCGCGGTACTTGCGTCGCCTCCGGCCCCGCCCTAGCCTGCCTCGGCCCACCTCACCCGGACAGCCCATGCGCAGCAGCGATCCGTTTGCCGATTTCCTCGCCGCCTACGCGGCCGCGGTGCGCGCACGCGATACCGACGCCTTTGTCGCGCTGTATGACGAGTCGCTGCACGTGTTCGACATGTGGCAGGCGCCGCCGCTGCTCGGCCTGCCGGCCTGGCGCGAGATGGCCGAAGGCTGGTTCGGCGGTCTCGGCGACGAGGTGGTGGTGGTGACCTGGCGGCAGGCGCAATCGCGGGTGGAAGGCGACCTCGCCTTTGGCCACGCCCTGCTCAATTTTGCCGCGCAGGCGCCGGACGGCAGCGTGCTGCGGGCGCTGGACAATCGCCTGAGCGTGGCGATGCGGCGCGGCGCCAGTGGCTGGAAGGTCTTCCATGAGCACACCTCCGCGCCGGTACAGCACGCGGACCTGCGCGCGGTGCTGCAGCTGCCATAGCGGCAGCGCGGCGCTGCCACGGTGCTGCTCGCGGCCTTCGCGCCGCTTCCACCGCGGTCGCGGCAGGCTCGCGCGATAGCCAGGAGCCCGCGCATGTCCTTGCCCGTCACGCCCGATCTGCACCGATCTCCGCACCCGGCGGTGCCGGCATGAGCCGCGCGCGCGACCCGCGCAACAGCCATGGCGCCGATGCGGTGGAAGGCCTGCGCGTGGACAGCTATAACCTGGCCCTGGTCCGCGCCGATGGCGAGGGCTTTGTCGGCGACCTGGCCAGCCAGACTGCCTTTCGCGAATTGCTGGACGAGGCGCGGCAGCACCAGCGCACCGGCAAGGACCCTTTTGGCAAGACGCCCACCACCGAAGTGAACAAGCGCGACATTGATCTGGTGCTGGTAGGCGGTGATGCCGACGCCGCGCACCTGGTGCACATGGCGGTGGAGGCGCATGCGCAGCGGCTGGTCGAGGTCACGCGCTGCTTCCTGGCGCAGCCGCCATGGCAGCAGGTGGAGGCGATCGTGCTCGGCGGCGGCTTTCCGGAAAGCCGCTTCGGGGCATTGGCGATCCGCCGTGCGGACCGCCTGTTGCGGCAGGCACGGGTGAAGGTGCGGCTGTGCATCCTCGACCAGGACCCGGACGAAGCGGCGCTGCTTGGCTGGAGCACGCTGTTGCCGCCGGCCGCCCGCCAGCATGCGGCGTTCCTGGCGGTGGATATCGGCGGGACCAAGCTGCGTTGCGGGCTGGTCGAACATCGCCTGGACAAGGCCGGTGACGGGCGCAAGGCGCGCGTGCTGGAACACATGCAGTGGCGGCATGCCGACGACCAGCCGGCACGCGGCGAGGCCATCGCGCGCCTGGCCGGCATGCTCAACGGGCTCAATGCGCAGGCGCGGACGCTGGGGGTGGATTTGGCGCCGTTTGTCGGCATTGCGGTGCCGGGCAAGATCGAGCCGGATGGGCTCATTTCGCAGGGCGCGCAGAATCTGCCGGGCGATTGGGAAATGCCTTTCGACTTGCCGGGCGCGTTGGGAGAAAAGCTCGATCGCGTGGGCCGGCAGCGGCCGCGGGTGTTGCTGCACAACGATGCGGTGGTGCAGGGCCTGAGCCAGCGCCATGCGATGCGCAAGCACGCGCACTGGGGCATATTCACCATCGGCACCGGATTGGGCAACGCGAGTTATTCGCGGATTTGAGCAAGGCGTGTGGCCTTCGCGCGATAATCCGCGCAGCCCCGAACGACAGAGTGACCATGCACCCTTCGACCTTGGTGTTCTTCGTCAAGCTGCAGCTCAAGCCCGAATGCGTGGACGAGTGGCGTACGGCGCTGGACGAACTGTTGCGTGACATGGCGCGCGAGCCGGCGTTTGTGTCCTGTCATCTGGATCGCGATGCGCAGGACCCGAATCTGTTCACGCTGTACGAGCACTGGAACGAGCCGTCGGTCGAGGCCTTCCTTGCACACCAGGCCACCGATTATCGCGACCGCTACGAGGCCCTGTTACCGGGCTGGTTGCAGGCGCCGCGGCAGGCGCAGGTGTTGCTGCCGTTGCGGCAGTGGATGCGGGCGGGTTGACTTGGTGTTGCTGGGGTCGTTGTGGGAGGGGCTTCAGCCCCGACGAGCGGAGTCGCGATGTGACAGATCACGGTCGCGGCTGAAGCCGCTCCTACGGCCGCTCCTACAGTGTGCCCATCGGGCATTCGGGAACCGGTCGGGCGTCAGCCGGCGCCCGCCATCGCCCGCAGCGTGATCCCGAGGACATAGGCCAGGTAGGTCCCGGTGGCGTAGCCCAGCGTGCCGAGCAGCACGCCCACCGGCGCAAGAGCCGGGTGGAACGCCGCCGCCACCACCGGGGCCGAAGCCGGACCGCCAATGTGCGATTGCGAGCCGATGGCGAAATAGAAGAACGGCACGTTGAGCAAACGCCCCAGACCCCACAGCAGCACGATGTGCACGCCGATCCAGATCAGCCCGAGCAGGAACAGCCAGGGTCGGTCGAGCAATGCCAGCAGATCCATCTGCATGCCGATGCAGGCAATGAGGAAATACAGCAGCAGCGTACCGATGCGCGAGGCCCCTGCCCCTTCCAGCGTGCGCGCGCGGGTGAAGCTCAGGGCCAGGCCGCAGCTCGTGGCCAGTACCACCACCCACACGAACGGCGAGTCCAGGCTGAAGCGCGAGGCCCAGGACACGTTGGCGTCGAACCACGCCGACAGCGGCGCCGCAATGGCGTGCGCCAGCCCGACTGCACCGAAAGCCACGCCAACGATCACCATCAGGTCGCCCAGCGAAGGGATGCGCTCGTGCTGGGCCTGGAAAGCGGCAATGCGCTCCTTGAGCTCGTCCAGCGCGCGGGTGTCGGCGCCGCTGCGCGCGTCGATCTTCTGCGCGCGCCCGGCCAGGAAAATGAGCGTGGCCATCCACACGTAACCCACGCCGACATCGACAACGGCGAACTGGCCGAAGGTGGTGGCATCGACATTGAACACTTCGCGCATCGCCAGCATGTTGGCGCCGCCGCCAATCCAGCTGCCGGCCAGCGCGGCCATGCCGGCCCAGGTATCGCCGGCCACGGTGGACGGGTGCAGCCAGCGCATCAGCGCAAAGGCGACCACCGCGCCAAGCATGATGCTGATCGAGGTGCCGACGTACATCGCCAGCAACTTCGGGCCCAGGCGCAGGATCGCGCGGATGTCCACCGCCAGGGTCAGCAGCACCAGCGCGGCCGGCAACAGGATGTCGCGCGCGACCGGGTTGTACAGGCGCGTGTGCTCACCGTCGATCAGGCCCACGGTGTTGTAGATACCGGGGATCAGGTAGCACAGCAGCAGCGCCGGCACGATGCTGTAGAAGCGCTTCCACACGCCCTGTTCGCGCGAGGCGGTCCAGAACACGGCGCCGAGCGTGGCGGCAATCAGGCCGAAGACGACGATGTCGTTCTGGATCAGGGCGGTGCTCGGAGGATTCATGCGACTTCCCGGCGCACGGTGTGGCGCGCGTTGGCTGAAAACGAACGGGGCCGGACACCAGCCCGGCCCCGCTAGCGTTGCTTACTGGCCGATGTGTTCCTTCAGCCAGCCGTTGACGGTGTCATGCCACAGGATCGAATTCTGCGGCTTGAGCACCCAGTGGTTCTCGTCCGGGAAATACAGGAACTTCGATTCCACGCCCTTGCGCTGCGCAGCGGTGAACGCAGCCAGGCCCTGCTCGACCGGGATGCGGAAATCGAGCTGGCCATGGATGACCAGGATCGGCTTGCTCCAGTTCTTGACGTGGTTGACCGGGTTGAACTTCTCGTACTTGTCAGCGTTGTCCCACGGCGTGCCGCCGTTCTCCCACTCGCTGAACCACAGCTCCTCGGTGCTGTAGCCCATCATGCGGTTGTCGAACACGCCGTCGTGATCGACCAGGCACTTCCACGGCTCGTTCCAGTTGCCGGCGATCCAGTAGGTCATGAAGCCGCCGTAGCTGGCGCCCAGTGCACAGGCCTTGTCACCGTTGAGGAAGCCGTACTGCTGCTGCGCCGCGGCCCAGCCCTTCTGCAGGTCTTCCAGCGGGCGGTCGCCCCAGTGCTGGCTGATCGCATCGGTGAAGGCCTGGCCGTAGCCGGTGGAGCCGTGGAAATCGATCATGACCACCGCGTAGCCCTGGCCGGCATAGGTCTGCGGATTCCAGCGGTAGCTCCAGCCGTTGCCGAAGCTGCCCTGCGGGCCGCCATGGATCAGGAACGCCACCGGATACTTCTTGCCCGGCTGATAGTTGTACGGCTTGACCACGTAACCGTGCACGGTCTCATCGTTCCAGCCCTTGAACTGGAACTGCTCGAAGTCGCCGAACTGCACGTCCGGCAGCATCTCGGTGGCGCTGGGCGTGATCGCGCGCGGGTTCTGCGCGGTGGCATCGGCCGCTCCCGGCATCCTGCCTCCCGCGGCACTCGTGACGTCCTGTACATCGGCCACGAAGATCTGGTCGCCGCTCTTGAGCGAGTTGCGGGTGAAGGCCAGCGTCGGACCGGCCAGTACCGGCGAGCCGACACTGCCCTCACCGACCAGGCGGGTGGCCTGGCCGCTGGCGATGTCAATCTTGAACAGCGGGTGTTCGCCCATGTCATCGGCACTGGTGTAGATCGCCTTTCCATCTGCGCTGAGCACGATCTCGCCGGCCGAGCGGTCCCACTGCGGCGCGATCTCGCGCGCCTTGCCGCTGCCCAGGTCCATGGCCATCAACGCGAAGCGGTCGGCCTCGAAGCCCGGGCGCTGCATCGCGCGGTAGTACAGGGTCTTGCCGTCGGCACTGAACACCGGGCCGGCGTCCCAGGCCGGGTTGACCTTGGTCAGGTTGACCGCGGCCTTGCTGCCGGCGGCATCGAGCTTGTACAGGTCGAAATTGGTAGACCACGGCTCCTGACGGCCGGCCACGCGGATGCTGGCGACCACGCTCTTGCCGTCGGGCGACCACTCGTAGTCGTCGTTGCCGCCGAACGGCTTGGACGGCGCGTCGCCGGCGATCTTCGCGCTGATCGCGGTGGCGGTGCTGGCCTTGGCCTCGCCCTGCGGCAGGCGCGCGACGAACAAGGTGTTGCGGCGGCCGTCGTTCCAGGTATCCCAATGGCGCACGAACAGCGAGTCGAAGACCTTGCCGCTGGCCTTGCTCGACTCGGCGGCATCGAGCTTCTTCTTGGTGCAGGCCAGGTCGGACACGCAGTCCTGGAACACGCCGGCGCTGAACACGATGCGGTCGCCCTGTGGCGAGAGCTTGAAGCTGGCCACGTCCACGGCGAAGTCGGTCAGCTGGCGCGGCGTGCCGCCTTCGGCCGGCATCGCGTACAGCTGCTGGCTGCCGTTCCTGGCGCTGAGGAAGTACACCGTCTGGCCGTCGCGGGAGAAGGCCGGCGAGTTGACGTTCCAGCCTTCGGGGCTGATCTGCTTCGGCGGGGCCATGTCGCGGGTGCGCAGGTCGCGGCGCCACAGGCTGTTGCTGGCCTTGGTCTTGTTTGCGTCCATCACCCGCTTGGAGAACACCAGCACGCCGCCGTCAGGGCTGAGCGTGGGCGAGGACACGCGGTCCAGGGCGACCATGTCGCGCACATCGAAACCGCGCGCGGCGGCCAGCGCAGGCAGGGCGGCCAGCAGGCACAGGGGCAGCAAGGCTTGGCGAAGCTTCATGGGTTCTCCGGGACGGGACGGCAAACCCCCGATGGTAGGGGCGCGGCCGGTGCGGGCGCAAAGGACTGAAGTCATGGCCTGTAGGAGCGGCTGTAGGAGCGGCTTCAGCCGCTCCTATGGACAACCGTCGTCGCCCCGAAAAACAAAGGCCGCCCAAAGGCGGCCTCCGTTGCAACGCAGCAAACAGCGACTAGACCTGCTCGCCGCGCTTGCCCGTGCGATACAGCAGCCAGCCCACCAGTGCCAGCACGATCAACCCGATCCACTGACTCAGATGGAACATCTCCGGCAACGCCAGCACGTCGGCACGCGCCGACACCACGATCGGCACCGCGATGGCGATGCCCATCAGCGCCTCGCCAGTGATCAGGCCGGCCGAGAACAGCACGCCAGGGCGATGCGCGCGATCACGCGCTTCCTCGTCGTCCGGGTTGAGCTTGTGGAAGCGCTCGACCAGGTGCGCCAGCAGGCCGCCGAGGAAGATCGGCACCATCAGTTCCAGCGGCAGGTAGATGCCGATGGCCGCGGCCAGTACCGGCACGCGGAAGCGCGAGCCACGCGACTTCAACCAGCCATCCAGCGCGATGACCGCCGCACCGACCACCGCGCCAATCGCGATCATGGTCCACGGCAGCTGGCCGCCGAACAGGCCGCGCGCCACCGAGGCCATCAGGTTGGCCTGCGGCGCCGCCAGCGCGTTCGGGTGTTCCGGCGTCGGCGCACCGATGCCGTAGGCCTGGGCCAGCAGGTTCAGCACCGGCGCCATGATCAGCGCGCACGAGAACGCGCCAATGCCGAGCATCAGCTGCTGTTTCCACGGCGTGGCGCCGACCAGATAGCCGGCCTTGAGGTCCTGCAGGTTGTCGCCGCCTACTGCCGCGGCGCAGCACACCACCGCGCCGATCATGATCGCCGCCACCGCGCCCAGCGGCGCGCCGCCCACGCCCACCGGCTGCAGGCCGCTCTTGCCCAGCAGCAGCACCAGCACCACCGAAGCAAACAGGATGGTGGAGATGGTGATGCCCGAAACCGGGTTGTTGGACGAACCGATCAGGCCGGCCAGGTAGGCCGACACCGACACGAACAGGAAGCCGGCGGCGATCATGATGATCGTCATCGGGATCGACACGTGCCACTGCTGCACGATCGCCTGGTACAGGCCGAGCAGCGGCAGGGTGAAGGCGACCAGCGCCACCAGCATCCACTTCATCGGCAGGTCGCGTTCGGTCTCCGCAATCGCCACGCCACCGGTGCTCTTGCGCGCGGCGGCAAAGCCGCTCTTGATGCCCGACAGCAGCGACTTGCGCAGCGAGAACAGCGTCCAGATGCCGCCGATCAGCATCGCGCCCACGCCGAGGTAGCGGATCTTCGCGCTCCAGATGGCGTAGGCCGCATCGGCCGACGGCGCGCCGGCAATGGCCGTCGCCAGCGCCGGGTCGCTGTTGGCGAAGAACGCCTGATACAGCGGGATGGCGATGTGCCAGGACAGGATCGAACCGGACACCACCACGATGCCCACGTTCAAGCCGACGATATAGCCCACGCCGAGCAGCGCCGGCGACAGGTTGGTGCCGATGAACGCGGTGACCTTGGAACTGCCGACATAGGCCGACTGCACCCAGGTGTCGGGGATGACGCGCAGGCCGCTGGCCGCGGCCAGCTTGACCACCGCGCCGATCGCGCCGGACACGGCCAGGATCTTCAGGCCCGGGCCGGGGTTTTCACCGGCCTTGAGCACTTCGGCCGCGGCCTTGCCTTCGGGGAAGGGCAGCGGGTCTTCGACGATCATCGAGCGCCGCAGCGGCACCGAGAACAGCACGCCGAGCAGGCCGCCGAGGCCGGCGATGCCGAGCACCCACCAGTACTTGAAGTCCGGCCAGTAGCCCATGATCACCAGCGCCGGGATGGTGAAGATCACGCCCGCGGCGATCGACGAGCCGGCCGAGGCGCCGGTCTGGACGATGTTGTTCTCCAGGATCGAGCCGCCGCCGAGCAGGCGCAGCACGCCCATCGAGACCACGGCGGCCGGGATCGCGGTGGCGATGGTCAGACCGGCAAACAGGCCCAGATAGGCGTTGGCCGCCGAAAGCACCACGGCCAGGACGATGGCCAGTACCACGGCACGGAAAGTGAGCTGGCGCGGTTGCGCGGCTAGGCTCATGGAAACCCCCAAAGGAAGAATGGCAAAAAATCCGCCTCACGCTAGCTGCTGGGGCGGGTTTCTGTCCAGTTGCGGGTGCAACAATCCCCCCTGGCCATCGCGATCGGGCAATGGCCCTCCCCTGTAGGAGCGGCTTCAGCCGCGACCGGCCGGCCGGTCGCGGCTGAAACCGCTCCTACAAGCCGCCTGCAGCCACCCCTTGCAAAATGCCGCCCCCTATACTCGCGCCTTTGGTCCACCGCCCGCCGCATGACCGCAGCCGCCCTACCCCGCACCGACGACTTCCTCGGCCACCCCAAGGGCGTCTACGTCTGCTTCTTCACCGAGATGTGGGAGCGCTTCTCCTTCTACGGCATGAAGGCGCTGCTGCTGCTCTACCTGACCAAGCACCACCTGTTCGGCGACCGCGCCGGCCTGGACCTGCTCGGCGCCTATGGCGGCCTGGTGTACTGCATGCCAGTGATCGGCGGCATCCTCGCTGACCGCTGGCTGGGCATGCGCAAGGCCGTGGTATTCGGCAGCATCCTGCTGGTGCTGGGCCACATCGGCATGGCGGTCGAAGGCCACCCCGCCGCGCGCGTGGCCGGCGCAATCGCGCGCGACGAAGGCGCGCTGTCGATCACCTACCTCTCGCTGGCGCTGATCATCGCCGGCGTCGGTTTCATGAAGCCGAACATTTCCACGATCGTCGGGCGGCTCTATGCCGAGGACGACCCGCGCCGCGATTCGGGCTTCTCGCTGTTCTATGCCGGCATCAACCTCGGTGCACTGTTTGCCTCGCTGGTCTGCGGCTTCCTCGGCGAAGCCTACGGCTGGAAGTACGGCTTCGGCGCGGCCGGGATCGGCATGCTGCTCGGCCTGGGCATGTTCCTGTGGGGGCAGAAGTACCTGCATGGGCACGCCGAGCCGCCGCGCCCGCAGGCCTTGCGCGAACGCGTGTATGGCCTGCCGCGCGAATGGCTGATCTACCTCGGCGGCGCACTGGCGGTGCTGCCGATTGCCGCGCTGATGTGGGCGGCGGCCAATGGCGTCGCCTCGCTCGGCGGCGAGATCAGCCTGGCGCTGATGCTGATGCTCGTGGTGCTCGGCGGCGTGCTGCTGTGGTTTGCCTGGTTCACCGGCACCCGTTGCACGCCGGAACAGCGCCAGCAGATGTGGGCGCTGCTGGCGCTGATCTTCATGGCGCTGGTGTTCTTCACCCTGTACGAGCAGACCTATGGCTCCTGGGTCACCTTCACCGATCGTTTGCTGACCAAGGACGTGCTGCCTTCGCTGGTGATCCGCGAAGGCACGCCACTGCCCTGGTCCATTGCCTCGCTGCTGCTGGCACCGCTGGGCTTCGTAGTCGCTGCGACGATGTCCGACCGCAACGCGGACTCACCCGCACCGCGCCTGCTGTTTGCCGGCGTCAGCGTGCTGATGCTGGTGTTCCTGGTACGCGATTGCATCGTGCTGCCGCAGACCGCCGGCTCGCTCACCTATCTCGGCGCGCTGTTCCTGGTGCTGCTGGCACCGCTGTTCGCCGCGCTATGGGCATGGCTGGACCGCCGCCACGCCGACCCGTCCAAGCCGGTGAAGTCCGCGCTCGGCCTGTTCTTTGCCGCGCTGTCCTTCGTCCCGCTGGCGCTGGCCGCGCAGCAGGTCGGGGCCACTGGCGCGATCGCCAGCGTGTGGTGGCTGGTGCTGGCCTACCTGGTGCTGGAAATCGGCGAGATGTGCCTGGCGCCGGTCGGCCTGTCGGCAGTGACCCAACTCGCGTTGCCGCGCGTGGTCAGCCTGATGATGGGCACCTGGTTCCTGGCGACGGCGTTTTCCGAGGCGCTGGCCGCGCTGTTCGGCAAGCTCGCCGCCATCGACGTGCCCGAAGGCGCGCAGATGGACGTGGCCCAGGCCGCCGGCAGCTACGCGCACCTGTTCTGGCTGATGATGTGGATCGGCCTGGGCTGCGGCGTGTTGGCGCTGCTGTGCGCGCCGCTGCTGCGGCGCTGGATGCATGGCGTGCGCTGAGCCGCGTCCGGTCAGGGCTGCGCCGACGCTGCCCCGGCCTGTTGCCCGCCGAGCGAGCGGGCCAGGAAGGCGAGCAGCTTGCTGTAGTACTCGCGGCGGTGCTCCAGGGTGTAGAAGCCGTGCGCCTCGGTGCCGTAGTACAGCGTCTCTACCGGCACGCCGGACTTCTGCAACGCGGCGGCCATCTTCCTGGTGTGCTCGATCGGCGCGCGTTCGTCTTCGCCGCCAGCGGCCAGGAACACTGGCACCTTGATCCGGTCGGCCAGGTTCACCGGCGAATTCGCCGCCAGCGTGGCCGGGTCGCCCAGCCATTCGCGCAGGTAGTTCTTGCCGAACTGCACCTGCTGGATGTCGCCGCGGGCAAACATCATCGGCAGGTCGTAGACGCCGACATAGCCGGCCGCGCACTTGTACAGCGTCGGCTCCTTGGCGGCGCCCATCAGCGCGGCATAGCCGCCATAGCTGGCGCCGTAGATGCAGACCTTGCCGGCGTCGGCATAGCCTTGGGCGATGGCCCAGCGGGTGGCGTCGGTGAGATCGTCCTGCATGCTGCCGCCCCACTGCTGGGCGCCGGCTTCCTCGAAGGCGTGGCCGTAGTTGCTGGAGCCGCGGTAGTTGAGCTGCAGCACCGCGTAGCCGGCGGCGGCCAGCATCTGGGTTTCGCGGTTGTAGTCCCAGTCGTCGTGGACGCCGAACGGGCCACCGTGCGGCAGCACGACCATCGGCAGGGCCTTGCCGTCGCTGCCGCGCGGGCGGGTCAGGAAGCCATGCAGGGTGAGCCCGTCGCGGGCCTTGAGGGAAATGCCCTTGACCTGCGCTGCGCCGCGCGGGTCCACCCAGTCGCGGAGCGCGGCGATGTGTTCGGCGCGGCGGGCCTGGGTATCGAACAGGAAAAACTCGGCGGGGCTGCTGTCCGACCAAGCCTGCAGCACCAGCTGACGGCCATCGCGGGTACCGGAGGTGATCAGCACCGCCTGACCGCCGAAGGCCGCTTCAAGCGAACGGTACTGGCGCGCGTCGGCGCCCTGTTCGTCGAAGAACAACGTATGCGGGCGATCGGTGAGCACCATCGCGCCCACCGGGATGCGCGTATTCAAGCGATAGAGGATGCGGCCGGGGTCGGCCACGGCATCGCGCAGCACGGTCTTGCGCTGGTCGGCGGCGATGTCCCAGGCCACGATCGAATCGGGGCCCTGCGGATTTTCCACCCGCAGGTAGGCGATCTTGTTGTCTTCGGAAAAGCCCACCGGGTATTCGGCAAGGCCATCGGCGACCGCGCCACCGACCAGCCGCCACTGCGCGCCCTCGCCTTCGCGGTAGTACAGGCGCTGGACATTGTCGCTGGCCGCGCCCCAGACGAAGCGGACCTGCCCGGCGTTGTCGATGGCGAAGCGGCTGCGCTGCACCGGCGAGCGCGCCATCAGCACGCGGCGGCCGCTGCCGATGTCCAGGCGCTCGGCGGTGCTGTAGGTGATGTCGCGGGTAAACGGGGTGATCGACACGACCACATTGCGGTCATCGCCGGGCACCAGGCCCACCACATCGGCGGCGGCCTGCTCGAACTGCTTCTTCGGCTTGATCAGCGTGGCCTCGCGGTCACTGCCGACGCGGTAGCCGATCAGGATTTCCGAACGGCCGCTGGCCGCGTTGATCGCGAACAATTCGCCGGTGGAATACGGCTGGTCGACGCTGCCGAACTTCTGCGCCACATCGAGCAGCACGCGGTTGTCGTTGGCCCAGTAGAAATTGTTGACGTGGGTGTTGCGGCCGAGCGAGAAGGTGCCGGTGATCGTGTTGTCCTTGCGGCGCACGATTGCCAGCGCGGTGCGGTCTTCGGTGGGCACGGTGGCGGCGAAATACTGGCCATCGGGCGAGATCTTGAAGTCCTCGAACTGGTCGTTGCGCAGGAACGACTCCAGATCCACCTGGGCCTGCGCCGGCCGGGCAAAAGCACACAGCGCCGCCAATGCGACGCACCAGACTGCCTTCATTGTTGTCCCCTTCCATGCTGGGCCTGAGCGGCCGGCCACCGCACCCCTTGGGCCCGGGCGCGGTGGCTCGCCGCGGGCCGCTGAACGGTAGCACAGGAGCTCGGGAGCGGGGACCGGGGACCCGGGACCGGTGCGCTCCTGCGCGTGGGTGGATCACGCCTTGCTCCGCCACGGGAACTGTCAGTGTAAGGGCACCTGCTTTTCGGTCGGGTCCCCGGTCCCCGGTCCCGAGTTCAACCAACTCCCCCTGCGTCAGTTTCAGCCTCCTGCTCAATCCAATCGCTTCCAGAAACGCCTCGTCGTGGCTGACCACCACCAGCGCGCCTTGATAGCCGCGCAAGGCCTGTTCGAGTTGCGCGACCGAGGCCAGGTCCAGGTTGTTGGTTGGTTCGTCGAGCAACAACAGTTGGGGTGCCGGCTCGGCATGCAGCAGGCAGGCCAGGGTCGCGCGCAGGCGCTCGCCACCGGATAGCGCAGCGGCGGGCAATGCCTGCCGTGCCCCGCGGAAGTGCAGGCGGGCCAGCAGGTTGGCGCGCTCGGTGGCCGGCAACCGCGGCGCAAACGCGGCCAGGTTTTCGGCCACGCTGCGGTTGGGATCGAGCAGGTCCAGACGCTGAGTCAGAGTCGCGATGCGCGCGGCCGTGCGCCGCACCGTGCCGGCATCGGCCTCCCGTGTGCCAGCGAGTACCTGCAGCAGCGTCGTCTTGCCCGCGCCGTTGGCGCCGTACAGGGCAATGCGCTCGGGCCCGCGAATGGTGAGGTCGATGCCGTTGCCGGCAAACAGCGCGCGCCCACCCTGCTGTACGCGCAGACCTTCACCATGGAACAGCACGCGGTCACCGGGCACGCGCGTGGCCGGCAAGGTGAAGTCATGCACGACCGCTTCGTCCAGGTGCTGCGCTGCTTCTCGCAACTGCGCCTGCGCCTGCGCGAGGCGATCGGCATGCACGCCTTCGGCCTTGCCCGCGGCCACCTGCGCGGCGCGTTCGCGGTTGCCGGCGACAATGCGCGGCAGACCGGCATCGGCCAGATGGCGCGTGGCGTTACCGGCGCGGCGTTCGCTGCGTTCGCGTGCCTGCTGGCGCTCACGCTGCTCGCGCCGCACCTCGCCGCGCAGCTGACGCATGCGCTGTTCGTTGGCTTGCTGTTCGGCCTCTACGGCCGCGCGATGCGCGTCCCAGCCGCCGCCATGCAGGCGCAAGCCGGTCGGGCGCAGTTCGGCAATCTGGTCCATGCCTTCGAGCAGCTCGCGGTCATGGCTGGCCACGAGCAGGCAACCGGACCAGTCCGCTAGCAGCTCGCGCAGGCGTCGGCGGGCATCGCGATCGAGATGGTTGGTCGGTTCGTCGAGCAACAGGACATCGGGACGTTGCAGCAGCTTCGCGGCCAGCGCCAGCCACATCGCTTCGCCGCCACTGAAGCTGTCCAGCCGCCGCTGCAGCGAGAGCTCGCCCAGGCCCAGCCGCGCCAGCAGGGCCTGCGCGCGCTCGCGCAGATCCCAGTCGCCGTCCAGGCATTCAAAGTCGGCGTCGCTGCCGCTGCCGGCGAGAATCGCGTCCAGCGCGGCCAGGCGGTCGGCGATGCCAAGTGCCTCGGCCACGCTCGTCCGCGGCGCGATGGCGAAATGCTGCGGCAACCAGGCCAGGGTGCCCTGCACCTCGATGGTGCCGGCCAGCGGTGCAAGTTCGCCGGCGATCAGCCGCAGCAGCGTGCTCTTGCCGGCGCCGTTAGGCGCGACCAGACCGGTACGGCCGGGGCCCAGCACAAATGAAAGCCCGTCCAGCACGGGCGTGCCGTCGGGCCAGGGAAACGAAAGTCGGGAAACGCGGATACGCGCCTCGGACATGGGAATCTCCGTCGTGAGCCGTGCCGTGCATCGGATGCCGGCATGGCGGAATCGGTCGCGCGCTGCACCGGGCAGCTGCGGTCGTCTACGAGGAGCGCCTTGCTCACATGTCCGCGGGAATCTCCAATCAGGAAGCCATAGTCTAGCCCGCGTCCGCGGCGCCTGGCTGAGCCGCGTCCAACTCGATGGTGGCGCGCAGCCCGCCGCCTTCGCGATTGGCCAGGCGCAGCCGCCCGCCCAGCGCCTGCGTCAGTTGCTGGGCGATGGCCAGGCCGAGGCCGGTGCCACCGCTGGCACGGCCGCGCGAGGCTTCGAGGCGATGGAAGGGCTGCAACACCGCCTCCAACGAGTCGGCCGGAATGCCCGGGCCACGATCCAGCACATCGATGCAGACCGTGCCGGCCGGGGTCACGCGCAGCGCGGTTTCGGCACTGCCGGCATGGGCCAGCGCGTTGTCGATCAGGTTCTGCACGATGCGCCGCAGCACCTGCGGATGCGTCTGCAAGGCCACGCGCTCGCTGGCGCCGCGCTGCACCGGCTTGCCGATGTCCTGGTAATCGCCGACCACGCTGTCGAGGAACGCGCCCAGGTTCAGGCGCACGGCCGGGCCCTTGGCGACATTGGCGCTGCGCGCGTAGTCGATGCCTTCGCGCACCAGCTGGCCGAGCTGGGTCACATCATCCAGCAGCCTGGCCTGCGCCGGGCTGTCGTCCATCGCTTCCAGGCGCAGGCGCATGCGCGTGATCGGGGTTTGCAGGTCATGCGAGATCGCCGCCAGTATCTGCATGCGTTCGGATACATGCGCGGCCACGCGCGACTGCAAGGCATTGAGCGCATGCGCGGCCTTCGTCACTTCCAGCGGACCGTCCTCCGGCATCGGGCTGCCGGCACGCGCCGGGTCTAGCTTGTCCGCCGCCGCGGCCAGTTGCGCCAGTGGCCGCGTCGCCAGGCGCACCGCCAACCAGGCACAGGCCAGCAGCAACACGACCTGCGCGGCCAGTACCCACGGCAACCAGCGCGCGACCGGCAACAATGAAGGGGTGACTTCAATGGTCAAGGGCTGGCCGTCGGCCAGGGTCAACTCCACCTCATAGCGTTCCGGCATGGTGGACACCGTGCGCGCGCGCAGCGCGTAGTGCTCCTGCAGCGAGCGGCCGATCAGCTCGGTGACCTGACGCGCACGCTCGCTGCTCAACGGCGTGCCGGGCAGTGCCGGACGCAGCAGGTAGCGGTAGGTGCGGCGTTCCAGCCGTGGCAGCCAGGCCATGCGCTCGGCCGGCGGCAAGTGTTCGAGCAGGGCCACGCTCACCGGCACGTCCTGTTCCATGCCGGCCAGCATCATGCCGCGCGTGGCCATCGCGCGTTCGTAGAACAGCAGGGCGAACGACAGCGCGTGGGCGAGCAGCAGGCCCGCGGCCAGGATCAGCACCAGCCGCGTGCCCAGCGTGCGCGGCAGCCAGGCGCGGCGCGCGGGCGCGAGGGCATTCATGCCGCGTCGCCGATCAGCGTGACCGGCTGGCAGAACACGTAGCCTTCGCTGCGCACGGTCTTGATGTAGGCCTGCTCGCGTGCGGCATCGCCCAGGCGCTGGCGCAGGCGACTGACCAGCAGGTCGATGGAGCGGTCGAAGACCTCGGCATCGCGGCCCTGGGTGAGGTTGAGCAACTGGTCGCGGCTGAGCACGCGCTGCGGGTGATCGACAAACACGCGCAGCAGCCGGAACTCGGCGCCACTGAGCGGATAGGCGGTGCCCTCTTCATCAAGCAAGTGGCGCGAGGTTGTGTCCAGGCGCCACTGACCGAAGGCGATCAGGCGCGCGGCCTCGCTCACCTGCAGGTTGGGCGGCAGCATGCGCGCGCGCCGGATCACCGCGTTGATCCGCGCCAGCAGTTCGCGCGAGGAGAACGGCTTGACGACGTAATCGTCGGCGCCCATCTCCAGGCCGATGATGCGGTCGGTTTCATCGTCGCGCGCGGTCAGCATCACCACCGGCACGTTGCGGTGCTTGCCGGCACGCAGGTTGCGGCACAGCGACAGGCCGTCCTCGCCCGGCATCATCACGTCCAGCACGATCAGGTCGACATCGCTGGTCTCCAGCGCCGCCTTCATCTCGCGACCGTCCGCGGCCTGAGTCACGCGCAGGCCGTTCTTGCGCAGGTAGTCGCCGACCATCTGGCGGATGTCGCGGTCGTCGTCAACGACGAGGATGTGGTCGGTGTGGGACATCGTGTCTCTCCGCGGGCAATGGATGGATGTTAGCGCCCCCGTGGGGACTTGCTGCGGGGCTCAGCCGCCGTCGAAGCCGGGCGCGCGGTCGGCGGGCTTGAGCCCGGCCGCTTCGAGGATGGTGGCGGTCACTTCACCCGGCGCGGACAGCGGCGATACATGGCTGGCGCCCACCGAGCGCAGTTCGGCACCGATGCGCTGCGCGGTGGCGACCTGCAACGGCGGCGACAGCATGCGGTCCTTGCGCGAGACCAGGTACCAGCTCGGGCGCGTGCGCCATGCGGCCGTGTCCACCTTCTCGCCGAGCGCAGCCGCCTTCAACGGCAACTGGTGCTGGTACACCTGGCGCAGCTGCGCCGGACGCAGGTCCTGGGCAAAGTCGGCCTGCACAGTGTCCGCCGACAGCGAGAGGAAGCCCTCGCGCTCCTGCAACTGCTGCAGGCCCGGCGCCACCGGGAAACCCTCGCCCTGCTGGGCGGAACTTTGGCCGGCATCCGGCGCGAACGCGGCCACGTAAACCAGGGCGGCGACCTTGGGGTCATTGCCGGCCTCGGTGATCACGGTGCCGCCCCAGGAGTGACCGACCAGCACCACCTTGCCCGGCGCGGCGGCGATCGCGCGGCGCGTGGCGGCGACGTCATCGCCCAGCGAGGTCAGCGGATTGTCCACGGCGATCACCGGCACGCCGCGCCGATGCAACCGTTCGGCGACCTTGTCCCAACTGGACGCATCGGCAAAGGCGCCGTGCACCAGGATCACGGTCGGCGCGGAGGTGGGCGCGGTTTCGCGGGCGCCGGCGGCGGCCGGCAGCAAGGTGGCGGCCAGGGCCAGCAATGGGGCCAGGACGGGTGAACGCAGCATCGGAGAGCTCCTCGGGTTGGGGCTGCCATTGCAGCGCCGCGCTGTATCGGGCGGTTGTCGCCGCCAGGTGCGATGCGTAAGCAAGCGCGTCCGCCGGCCGCCTGCATACGTTGCGATACAAAACCGCCGGCGCTTTGTATCGCAACGTGTCCAGGCCCGGCCTGGCGCGAAAAAGCGACAAAACCGCCGCCGCCCCGACACGCAGGCGATACGCCCGGCCGCTGGAATGGCCCCGTCGCCAACGGACTGTCCGCTGGCCCTCGCCTACAGGACCCGTCCATGTCTATCGCCTCCTCCCCCTCCCGCCCCGCCGCCCTGGTCTTTGGCGGTTCCCGCGGCATCGGCGCGGCCATCGCCCGCCGCCTGGCCCGCGAAGGCCACCCCGTTGCCCTGACCTATGTATCGCGTGCCGACAGCGCGCTGGCCGTGGCCGATGCCATTCGTGCCGAAGGCGGCCAGGCGCTCGCCCTGCACGCCGACAGTGCGGACGCGGCTGCGATCACCGCAGCGGTCGCGCGCGCAGTGGAAGCGTTCGGCCCGCTGCAGGTGGTGGTGGTCAACGCCGGCATCTATCGCAGCAGTCCGCTGTCCGAGGTGCCGCTGGAGATGCTGGACCAGATGCTGGCGGTGAACGTGCGCGGCGTATTCCTCGCGATCCAGGCCGCGGCGGCGCAGCTGCGCGACGGCGGCCGGATCATCACCATCGGCAGCAACACCGCGGTGCGCGGCGGCGTGCTCGGCAGCAGCCTCTACGCGATGACCAAGTCCGCCGTGGCCACGCTGGTGCGCGAACTGGCGCCGGACCTGGCGCCGCGCCGCATCACCATCAACAACATCCAGCCCGGCCCGATCGCCACCGACCTCACCGCTGGCTACCTGGAAATGCTGGTCGAGCGCAATCCGCTTGGCCGCGTCGGCCAGCCGGAGGAAGTGGCCGCGCTCGCCGCCTACCTGGCCGGTGACGAAGCCGGCTACATGACCGGCGCCAGCCTGACCCTCGACGGTGGCTGGGCGGTCTAGCCCGCATGCCTCGCGCTTTCGTCGCCCTCTCATTGCATCCAAACAAGGACACTGCCATGCACACTTCGACCCCGCGTTCCCGGCTGATTCGCGCATTGCTCGCTGCGCAACTGCTGCTGGCCGGCACCGCCGCTGCCGCCACACCGCCCACCCCGGCCGCTGCATCCACCGCGCCCGGCGCGCTGGTCGCCAACAAGCACGTCGATGCCGGTGACCTGAACATCGGCTACGCCGAGCTGGGCCCGGCCAAGGGCGAAGTGGTCATCCTGCTGCACGGCTGGCCCTACGACATCAACAGCTATGCCGAAGTGGCGCCTCGACTGGCGGCGCAGGGCTACCGCGTCATCGTCCCGCACCTGCGCGGCTATGGCAGCACACGCTTCCGCTCGGCGCAGACGCCGCGCAATGGCGAGCCGGCGGCACTGGCTTCCGACGTCATCGCGCTGATGGACGCGCTGCAGATCAAGCGCGCCACACTGGCCGGCTTCGACTGGGGCGCGCGCTCGGCCGATATCGTTGCGGCGTTGTGGCCGCAGCGGGTCAAGGCGCTGGTGTCGGTGAGCGGCTATCTGATCGGCAGCCAGGAGGCCGGGCGCAAGCCGTTGCCACCGCAGGCGGAATTGCAGTGGTGGTACCAGTTCTATTTCGCCACCGACCGCGGCCGCGACGGCTACGCGCAGTACACCCACGACTTCGCCCGGCAGATCTGGCAGCTGGCCTCGCCGCAATGGAAGTTCGACGACGCCACCTTCGCCCGCAGTGCCGCGGCGCTGGACAACCCGGACCAGGTCGCCATCGTCGTGCACAACTACCGCTGGCGCCTGGGCCTGGCCGAGGGCGAACCGAAGTACGCGGCGCTGGAGCAGCAGCTGGCGCAGGCGCCGTCGATCAGCGTGCCGACCATCACCATCGAAGGCGACGCCAACGGCGCGCCGCATCCGCAGCCGGCGGCGTATGCGTCCAAGTTCACCGGCAAGTACGAACACCGCACCTTCAGCGGCGGCATCGGCCACAACCCGCCGCAGGAAGCGCCTGAGGAGTTCACCCAGGCGGTGATCGACGCCACGCGGCTGTAGCCGCGACCTGCTGGCCTCGGCCATCGCGCTTCGCCGTGTCTGTCCGCCGCGTGCCCCGCCCGCTGGGCGCGCCTTGCCAGGAGTTGCTCATGAGTACCGCTGGTTCCGTTCTCTCTTCCAAGGCCACGCGCGGCAACATCGGCGCGCAGGTTTGCGTGCGCCCATGATCACTTACCTCCTGGCCATTGCCGCCGGCATCGCCACCGTGCTTTCGCCGTGCATCCTGCCGGTCCTGCCGATCGTGCTGGCAACGACGGCAGGACGCGGCCGCAGCGGACCGCTGTTTGTCATCGCTGGCTTTGTCGCCACGTTTGCCGCCAGCGGCTTGTTGATCGGTGCCTTGTCGGCGTCCTCCGGGGCGTTGCAGGGCGGCATCCGCACCGGCTCGATCGTGGTGCTGCTGCTTGCCGGCCTGGCCTGCTTCTGGCCCGCGCCGTTCGACGCCCTGGTCGCGAAGTTCCAGCAGTGGCGCGCCGCGCGCGGTTCGGCGCCAAGGCAGCACGCGCGCAGCGACGGCCGGCTCGGTGCCGTGCTGGTCGGCGCATCGCTGGGGCTGGCATGGACCCCTTGCGCCGGACCGGTGCTGGCGTCGGTGCTGTCGCTGGCCGCCAGTACCCAGGCCCCCGCGCAGGCCACGGCGTTGCTTGGCCTGTACGCCGCCGGCGCCGGTTTGCCGATGCTCGGCATCGCCTACGGCGGGCAGTGGGTGGACACGCGGCTGGGCTTCTTCCAGCGCCGCGCCAGCCTGTTCCGCCGCCTGTTCGGTGCCCTGGCCATCGGGGTGGCCGTTCTCCAGTTGTTGCAGTACGACGTACTCGTTTCGGCCTGGGCCACCGAATGGCTCCCCTCCGTTGCACAAGGACTCTGATCATGAACAAGCTCAAACCCCTGGTGATGTTGCTGGCGGCCTGCGTGTTTGCCAGCGCCTGCTCGCCGCAAGTGCAGGCCGACCCCGTCGAGGCCACGCACAGCGCACCGGCGCCGATGGCCCCGGAATTCAAGGGCATCGACCACTGGCTCAACAGCCCGCCACAGACCCTGCAGCAGCTGCGCGGCAAGGTGGTGCTGGTGGAGTTCTGGACCTATTCGTGCATCAACTGCATCCACGTGCTGCCGCATGTGAAGCAGTGGCATGCCGATTACAAGGACAAGGGACTGGTGGTCATCGGCGTGCATACGCCCGAATACGGCTACGAGAAGCAGCTCAACAACCTGCAGGCGGCGGTGAAGCGCTTCGGCATCACCTATCCGGTGGCGCAGGACAACGGCTACCAGACCTGGAACGCCTACGGCAACCAGTACTGGCCGGCGCTGTACCTGATCGACCAGAACGGCCGCGTCGTCTACCAGCACTTCGGCGAGGGCGGCTACGCCCAGACCGAGGCCAGGATCCAGCAATTGCTGGCCCACTGAGGAGTTCGCCATGTCACAGCAAACCTCATCACAGAGATGGTTGATTACCGGCAGTTCGCGCGGCCTCGGCCGCGCCCTGGCCGAAGCGGTGCTGCAGGCCGGGCACCGCCTGGTCGCCACCGCGCGCGATCCGGAGCAGCTCGCGGTGCTGTCCACGCAATATGGCGATGCCGTGCGCACCGTCGCACTCGACGTCACCGATCCGCTGGCCGCGCAGCGCGCGGTGCAGGCCGCGAGCGAGGCCTTCGGCGGCCTCGATGTGCTGGTCAACAACGCCGGCCAGGGCGACGTGAATGCCGTGGAAGACACCTCGCTGGAGGATTTCCGCCGCCAGATCGAGACCAACCTGTTCGGCACGATCATCGTGACCAAGGCGGCGATCCCATTGATGCGCGAGCAGCGCAGTGGCCACATCATCCAGTTGTCGTCGGTGGGTGGGCGCATTGGCGCGCCCGGCCGCGCGCCCTACTCTGCCGCCAAGTGGGGCGTGGAGGGCTTTTCCGAGTCGCTGGCGCTGGAAATGGCGCTGGTGGGTGTGCATGTCACATTGGTCGAGCCGGGCGGGTTTCGCACGGATTTCGCCGGCGCTTCGACCACGCTGCGCGAAGGGCGTGCCGATTACGACGCAGTGGTCGGCGCCGCGGCGCGCCGGCAGCGTGCGTATGACGGGCAGCAGCCGGGCGACCCGAAGCGCGCGGCGCAGGCGATCCTGCGGATCGCGGCGATGGATGATCCGCCGCTGCGGATCGCGCTGGGCAGCGATGCAGCCGATGCGATCGAGGCGGCGGATGTGAAGCGGCTGGAGGAGTTGCGGCGGTGGTGGGGGTTGAGTGTGTCGACGGATTTTCGCTAGACAGCGGCGCCGGCATTGCATTTCCCGGAAACGAACAACCCCCGGTGTGACCGGGGGCTGTGGAGGGCGAACCTGGAACTCGCCCGGAATGCAGCGCAGAGGATCAGAACGGAATATCGTCATCCGCAAAATCATCCATCGGCGGCGCGGACTGCTGCGGCGCCGGAGCCTGCCGACGCGGCGCATACTCCTGGCGCGGGGCCGACTGGCGCTGCGGGCGATCACCACCGCCACCACCGCCGCCGCCGCCGCCTTCGCCGCGGCCACCGAGCATCTGCATTTCATCGGCAATGATGTCGGTGGAGTACTTCTCCACGCCGTCCTGGCCGGTGTACTTGTCGTAGCGGATCGAGCCTTCGACGTAGACCGAACTGCCCTTGCGCAGGTATTCGCCGGCGATTTCACCGAGCTTGCCGAAGAAAACCACGCGGTGCCATTCGGTGCGCTCCTGCTGGTTGCCGTCGCGGTCCTTGCGCACGCTGGTGGTGGCCAGGCTGGCGCGGGTCACGGCCATGCCGCTCTGGGTGTACTTGACCTCGGGGTCGTTGCCGAGGTTGCCGACGAGGATGACTTTGTTGATGCCGCGGGCCATAGCTTTTCCGTCCGGTGATACTGGGAATGTGGGGCGGCGAACGCGGCGGCGCGGAGCGCGGCACCGGATCGGCCGGCGGATCGCCCGGCGGGCCATCCGAAGCGGGCATATTAACAGCACCGGCCGGTGCCTCCCCGCCCCGGCGCGGCGCGGATGGCTGCCGTGGCATCGGAGTCTGCCGCTTGCGGCGTCAGCCCGCCGCCCGTGCCCCGCTCAGGCTGGCGCGCAGGGTGAAGCCCCGGCGCGCCTGGGCGCTCAGCGCACCGCTACCTGGATCGCGAACTCCACCTTGTCGCCGCGCCGGGCACTGGCGCGCATCTGGTACACCTGGACCACGTACTCGCCGTCGGCCGGCAGCTTGCCCTGCCAGGCAGTGCCCGTGCCGCCATTGCCAATGGCCTGGGCGGTGCCGGGCTCATCCCCGGGCTTGAACACGTTGAAACTGGCATTGGGGCTGCCAGTCACTTTCACTTCCAGGGTCTGGCCGGCCTTGGCGCCGATCGTGTAATGCACGCTGTCGTAGCCGCTGAAATGGCCCTTGAGCGTGGCCTCGCTGGCGCCGTGGGTGAAGTGGACCGGCACCGTGGTGACCTGGTCGGCGCCGGAGGCGGACAGGGTCAGGCCGGCGAGCAGACAGGCCAGCGCAAGAACGGCAAATACATGCTTCATGCTTTCCTCCGGGTTGAAGAACATCGCAAACAAAGCCATCTGCATCGGCCGCAAGGCCGAGTCGATCGGTAGAACGCGTGTTTCCCGTAAGACAGTGACCGCGCGGCGCCTCTCCCCATGCACGCGGCGGTCTGGCGCAGACTAGCCCAATCGCGCCGGCACGCCTCCCGCAGCGCAGCAAGCGGGTCGCGGCTGGTGCGGTGGCGCAGCACGCGAACGCCGCGGCAACGGCAGTCGCCTATAATTCCGCGACGCATCCAGCCCGAACCGCATGAGCCTCGCCGAAGACCTCCGCCCCGCCCTGGGCCTGCCCCAGATCCAGCAGCTCGCAGCCCCCGACATGGCGGCGGTGGATGCCCTGATCCGCAGTCGCCTGGCTTCGGACGTGGTGCTGATCAACCAGATCGCCGACCACATCATCTCCGCCGGCGGCAAGCGCCTGCGGCCGATGCTGGTCATGCTCGCCGGGCGCGCGCTTGGCGGCAGCGGCGCCGAGCACCACCAGCTGGCGGCGATCATCGAGTTCATCCACACCTCGACCCTGCTGCACGACGACGTGGTGGACGAGTCCGACCTGCGCCGCGGGCGCAGCACCGCCAACGCCCTGTGGGGCAATGCGCCGAGCGTGCTGGTCGGCGACTTCCTCTACTCGCGCAGCTTCCAGCTGATGGTCGAGCTGGACCGGATGCCGGTCATGCGCATCCTCGCCGACACCACCAACCGCATCGCCGAAGGCGAAGTGCTGCAGCTGCTGCACGTGCACAACCCCGATACCGACGAAGCGGCCTACCTGCGGGTGATCGAGCGCAAGACCGCGGTACTGTTTGCCGCCGGCACGCGCCTGGGCGCGCTGGCCAGTGGCGCCGACGAGGCCATGCAGCAGCGCCTGTACGACTACGGCATGCAGCTGGGCTACGCGTTCCAGATCGCCGATGACGTGCTCGATTACGCCGCCGATGCCGCCGACCTGGGCAAGAACCTGGGCGACGACCTGGCCGAGGGCAAGGCTACCCTGCCGCTGATCCACGCCATCGCCCACTCCGACGCCGCCACCCAGGCGCGCCTGCGCCAGGTGGTGGAACAGGGCGATTCGGCGGCGATGCCCGAGGTACTGGCCGCCATCCACGCCACCGGCGGGCTGGAATACAGCCGCCAGCGCGCGACCGAATACGCGGAGGCCGCCGAGCGTGCGCTCGATGGGCTGGTGGAGAATGAAGCGGTGGCTGCGCTGCGGGGTCTGGCGCGGTATGCGGTGGCGCGGACTTATTGAGGCTGGGTGGCTTCGGCGCGTTGGCCGCCATCTGGTTGATGGCGGCTTCGTTGGTCGCGGCTAAAGCCGCTCCTACAGGGGCTCGGGCGAGTTTGTGCGTCGCCTGGGGCCCGTGGTCATTTGGCGCGCATCAGTCGCCGAAGCGCTCTTCGAAGAAGTCGTCCATCATCCGATAGGCGCGCTTGGCCGCGCGTGGGTTGTAGACGCAACCCGGCGGGCTGTTGGCATCGGCCTCGGCAAAACAGTGCACCGCGCCGCTGAAGTTGACGAACTGCCAGTCCGCGCCACCGGCGTCCATTTCCTTCTGGAACGCGACGATGTTCTCGGGGGTGACGCTGCGATCGTCGGCACCATTGAGCACCAGCACCGGTGCCTTGACCGCGCCGGCCTGCGCCGGCATGTCCGTGGTAATGCCGCCGTGCAGGCTGACCACGCCCGCCAGCGGCGCGCCCGCGCGCGCCAGCTCCAACACGGTAGTGCCGCCGAAGCAGAAGCCGAGCGCGCCGATGCGCGCCGGATCGACCGGCGCCTTGCCGGCCTGCGCCTTGAGCGCGTCCACTGCCTTCAACGCGCGGGCCCGCAAGGTGGCGCGGTCGCTGCGCAGCTTGCCGGAAACCTGGCCGGCTTCCTCGTCGTTCTTCGGCCGCACGTTCTTGCCGTAGACATCGGCAACCAGCACCACGTAGTCGTCGCCGGCGATCTGCTTGGCTTTGGCCACCGCCGACTCATTGACGCCGCGCCAGTTGGGCACCATCACCAGCCCGGGGCGCTTGCCTTCGCCATCATCGTCGTAGACCAGCACGCCGCTGAAAGTGTCCTGCCCCACCTTCCACTCGACCGGCCGGGCCTGCATCGCCGCCGAAGCCGACAGCGGCAACGCCACCGCCAGCAAACCCACCGTCCACAACAAGGGATTGCGCCTGCTCATCGGACTGCCTCCGGTTGGATGTGGCGCGAGTGTAGCCCGGCGCGGCGTCACCTGCGCTTGTGCACAGCCGGTGTGGATTGAAGCGGGAGAAGCCTGTGGACAATTGTTCGCAGCCCTTGCGCGGCAAGGGCCCTGCGATGGATGGTCAATATTTCGCCAGCGTTGTTCGTGTTTCTCCACAGC
>Ga0196970_1000316_pt1 | contig 64556 bp, 79 predicted proteins | sample S1v_513CmetaG_FD_148672 | JGI IMG/M metagenome (GOLD analysis project Ga0196970, IMG submission 148672) | Soil microbial communities from Anza Borrego desert, Southern California, United States - S1+v_5-13C | ecosystem: Environmental > Terrestrial > Soil > Desert | place: USA: California...
GGATGCGCAGAGCCTCGGTTCTCCAGAGTTTTTGACGTTTACGTCAACGTTAATTACGGCCACGGGGGTCTCGCCGACACGGGATCGCGGACTTTATCTGGGTAAACGATGGGATTTTGCTCGATCTCCACGGTTTCCCGGATTTAGGATTTTTTTCCCCCTCATAGGACGCCTAATTACCCGTGTGGGTAAATGTTCAATGAAATCAATGGTCGGGGTCACGGGATCACGGGTAGGTCACGGGTAGGTCACACCCAAAACGCCAAATTTCTCAATAAAATCAATGCTTGAGGTCACAGGTGTCACACTTTTAGCTTTTTTATAACAATAAGTCTCAGATAAGGGTAGGATTTTTGGTGAATCGTACTGTAGTACCCCCGGTTTGTCCTCCTAGAGAGGGTGTGACCTCTGTGACCCCGAGGGGTCTTCGACGGCCCGCAACGTCGAGATTTCCAGTGGTTTGCGGCGAGGTCACACCCCCCGAGGCCAAAAACGACCATTTTTACGGCTGTGGGTAATCGAAACGAGCACGGGTCGAACGACCCATATGGGTAAAAAAAAGCCCGGCTCGATTGCCGGGCGATTACGGGTGTGGGTAAGTCAATCTTCATCGACAGGATAAAAGTCCCATCATACGTAATCCTCCGCGTTGAAATCGTCATATTCGGTGTATCCTTCGGCTCCATAGGGGCCTTCCCGGTCGAACCAGATGCCCTTTATGCCGAACCGGGTCCGTCGGTTCGTTCGCTCTCCGGCCTTCCTCCAGCCGAAATTCGGCAGGCTGTGGAAGACTTGCTGGAGCGCTGCGTCGGTCTGCGGGTTGAAGGATGCCTTGTCCTGCTTAAACAGGATTTCCCGAACATCCTTTTCCCGGAAACTGGTGCGGAGGACCATCTGGTCGGCCGATGCTTCGAACGCCTCTTCGACATCACCGAGACCCATCTCCTGCCGCAGCGCGTGAAGGGTGATCGGCGTATCGGCCCAGTCCAACACCTCGCGGACAAGCCGCTCCGTCAAGGATTCGAGCCGTGCCCCGTTCTGGCGCATCACGGCCTCGGTAATTGCTTCTTCCGACCGGAACTCCAGCGGCAGGTCGCCTTCGGGCGTAGCGGCCCGCATGGCGGCGTGCCATGTCATGGCCTCGGCCCATATCTGGTCGCGCTCGCGCTCCAGCTTGTCGGTGTCTATGCGGTTGACGTGTACACGCAGCATCAGATAGGTGCGGTTTCCGGTGTCGTCCTTGAGCACCTTGTCCTGATTGGTGGTGCCGACGAGCGCGAACTGGCGGGGAAGCTCGGCGATATGCTGCATGTAGGCCATGCGCCAGTTGTCCTTGACCTTGCGCGAGAAGGATTTGAGATGGTTCGCATCGGTCTTGGTGAAGCCCGCGAGTTCGGGCATTTCGAGGAGCCACGCGCCGCCGATCTGTTCCGCGATCCGGCCGAAGTCGTCCAGCCGGGCGTGCAGTTCGCCGAACCACGCCCGACCCGCGAGCCGGTTGACGAAGGTGGATTTGCGCGTGCCCTGCCCGCCCTGAATGATCAGCATGTTGTCCCATTTGAAGCCGGGGGTCATGACCCGGTAACAGGCGGCCGTCAGGAACATCCGCGCGACCTCGCGCGCGTAGGGTGTGTCGGCCTCGCCGAGATAGTCGATGAACAGCCGCTCGGCCCTTGGCACGCCATCCCATTTGAGGCTGGTCAGGTACTCCCGGATCGGATGGAAGCCGTTGGTGCGGGCCACGTTGTCCACGGCCATGCGAATGTCGCCGACGGCCACGCGGACGCCGTATCCGGGGATTTCGTCACCGCGCGGTGACTCGAAGACGACATGCAGGGCGTTGTCCATGTGGTCCTGCCACGGATCGCCGTTGATCGGGTCCTTGCAAACGAGGGGCTTCATGCCCTTGAGCCCGAAATCGATGGTGCCGAGAAGCACGGTGCGCTGCGTGAACTCGTTGAAGCCGATCTTGCCCCAGAAACGCTTGTCGAACTGGAGGATCAGCTTGATGTTGGACAGCGAGGCCACGAGGTTGCCGTCCTGATTGGTCTCCAGCAGCTTCGTGAACCAGCCTTTCGGCGGCTTGATGAACTTCCGCTTCGGCGCTACCCGCTCTTTTTCGGGCTCTTCGTCGGCGGGCTCTTCGGGTTCGATGCCGTCGAAGGCCGCTTCCCATTCAGCGCGTCCATCAGGTTCTCCAGTTGCGTCGGGCTGATCCCCTTCTTCAACCGGATCGTCATGGTCGTCGGTTTCTTCTTCATCGCTCTCGTCCTCTTCGATGTCGGCAAAGCTCTCCAGCCCGGCGTATTTCCGGGCCGCGACCGCTTTGCGATAACCGGGATCATCCTTGATGAACTCGATCATTTTCTTGTAGCTCGGCCGGTCGCTGACCTTCTCGAAATCCTTGTCCTTGTCCTCCTCGCCGAAGAGGTGGATTCGGATCAGGTCGAAGGCGTTGACCAGTTGTTCGGCGCAGGGGTCCGTACCGTGGAACGAATAGAGGAACTTGCCCTCGTAGATGATCGCGCCGTTCGAAGAGGTGGCGTCCCGATACGAATAGCGCGGGTTGCCGGAGTGCTCGTCACCGGGCGTGTAGAAGCCCGGAATGAACTTCTCCATTGCGACTTCGATATCAGGATAGGCCCGGCAGAAATCGCCGACGGGGCCGCGTTTCTCCAGCGGGTCTTCGGCTTTCTCGGCGCGCTGGCGGAACTCGCTATCGCCTTCGTCGGGGTGGTGCGGCAGCTTGGAAATGTCTTTCCAGCTTCCGTGGACCTCTTCGATCTCGTCAAGGAAGGCGTCAACGTCGAGGACTTCGGTCCCGGCACCGTCCTGAACGTGGTAGTAGTAGTGCGGCCGGTCGTCCTTGGAACAGGTCGGCAGGAACATCATCTGGACCGGCCGGAACGTGACCTTATCGACCGTCCGCATGGTCTTGTCGATCAGATAGGCGAAGTGCCGGGTGATCGCCACGTACTCGTCAGCGGTGACGGCGCGACTCAGCGGGAAAAAGCCACGGATACGCGGCTTGTCCGGGGTGTGCCGCCGCGACGAGTGCCAAAGGCCGACGAAGTGCGAGACCGGGAAGACGCCCGCGTCGATCATTTCGATGATCCCGTCGAAGGGATAGTCGATATCGAGCGTCATCAGGTCGCGGTCGCGGAGGTTCTTCTTGTTGCGCCAGTGGCCGTCGAAGGTCGCGCCGCTGATCCAGCCCGCCATCTTCTTGAGGTCGTCCTGCGCCTCTTTCGAGAGCTTGTCGAAGGCTTTACGCTTCTCGGGGGTGACGAGCGGCGAGGCGAACTTCTTTTTGAAGGTCGCCCAGTGGCCCGCGTAGTTCTTGTTCTTGGCGAGGTTCCGGCCGCTGCCTTCGGACCAGTGCAGCGTCAGGAGATCGTGTTTAGAGGAGGGCATTGCGACCCCCGACGGCGAGTTCCAGAATCAAGAGACGCAGGGCGGTCGTTGGGATCGCGATATGACGCCCGGAGCGCCATTGGCGAACGGTATCTACGGATCGCCCCGTCAGAGTGGCAATTTCGGCAGAGGTGAGTCGGTGATCGGCAATCGTAGCCAGTAGGGTTTCTGTTCGCCACGAGGCGTCATTCCAGCGCGGATCGCGCCGGTCCACAACTACAGTCATGATGCCGAATCCTGTCAGGAATACAAAAATGTCAGCGGCCGAAGCTACGTGATGTTGGTAGTTTTGGCAACCCGTCACATGTAGACGAAGGGGCCGAAATCGGCAAGGGAAACTTCGTCCGGGTTGTTATCCACCATCTCGCGCGCCCGCTTCGGCGGCACGCGGCCGTCCTTGCACCATTTCTGGACGCCCCACGCCGACATGTTGAGGGTGTGAGCGAGGATGGCGATGGACTTGGTGCCGCTCGGGTCCGGCACGTAGATTCGCTCGTTGTTCTCGCCCTTCACGCGGCTATGGGGCGGGCAGGCGCGGAGGAGCAGGTCGTGCAGCGGGCCGCAGTCCTTGATTTTCCTGATCTTGGGCTCTTTCATTCCGTACTCCGAAGTTTCATCCCATATAAACTCCCAACGGATAGTTGACAAGTGTATTTCATCGGTCCTATATCGGCGACGGTCGCTTGACCGAAGATCACCGTGATCATATGGAGAACACATGTCCATCGAGAAAACCCTCGCAGAGCTTACCGAGGCTCTGAACAACCATACCGCCGCCCTGACGGCTTTCGTCAAGTCCTCCAAGGGCGGCACGACGGCCGGTGCTTCGGCTTCGACCAAGGCCGATACCAAGGCGGAAACCACCGCAAGCAAGCCCCGCAAGCCGAAGGGCATCACGCTCGAAGCCGTGCAGGAGAAGTTCGGCGGATATCTCAAGGTCGCCGACAAGGAAGAGCGCGCCGCGCGTCTGGCGAACGTCGTCGCCATCAACAAGCATTTCGGCGTTGCGAAGATGACCGAGGCCGATCCTTCGATCTGGCCGGAAGCCTTCGAAATCCTTGACCGCGTGATCGCTGGCGAAGACGTTGACGACGTGCTCGGCGGCGGCGACGAAGGCGATGAAGACGACGGCGGCAGCGTGGTCTGATCGGGGCTGACGGCGTGACCGAAGAAATCCAAGAGCACGCTACGAGATCGCCGTCTGGAGCCCACGGATGGCGGCGTTGTCCCGGAAAGATCAACGCCGAACGCGGTCGGCCCGATAGGGTCGGCCGTGAGGCCGCCGAAGGGACGGTGTTTCACGACGCGGCGGAAATCTGCCTGTTGACAGGGATCGATCCGCAGTTCTTGCCCCAAGGGGAAGAGGTCGTGGTATCGGGCCATACCGTCTCTTTTAACCAAGAGATGGTCGATCACATGCTAGGCGGCCTCGATCTTATCGAAGAGTTGATGGAGCCGGGATGTATAATCAGGGTCGAGGAGCAGGTCTCTATTGAGTCCTATACGCTGGAGCCCGGTGGGTTCGGCACCTCGGACGTGATTATCATCTACCCGCATCGGCGGAAAATCATCGTGTTCGACTGGAAATACGGCAAGGTGGCCGTCTCTCCCATCGAGAACGATCAGGCTATACTTTACGGCCTCGGTGCGTGGGATACCGTAGCCGGGGAACTGTTCGACTGGAACCCGGAGGGGATCGAGGTCGAACTGATCATCTATCAGCCTCGCATCCCGGACGGCGGCGGCCGGTGGGAGACGACCATGGAATGGTTGCTCGAAGAGGGCGACCGGATCAGGATCGACGCGGCGGCCACCTACGACCCGAACGCGCCTCGCGTGGCCGGGGAGAAGCAATGCAAGTATTGCCGGGCGCGCGCGGACTGTGCCACGCATGCTGCTTATAATCTCGGCATGGTGGGGCTCCGGTTCGAAGATATTGATGAAGGGATTCAGTTCGACGTGACGCCGCCGCTGGTTGAAGATTTCGAGGGTTGGACGCCCGAACGCATGTCCTATGTCTGGCTGCACCGCAAGGCCATAAAACGCTGGCTGGACGCGCTCCATGACCACATGATGGCCCGATATGCGGCTGGCGAGGAACTGCCGTTCCTCAAGGTCGTGAAAGGCCGGGGCGGCAATCGCTTCTGGCAAGACCCGAAGGCGGTCGAGCGCTATCTGGTGGCGCAGGTCGGCGAGGAGAAGGCATATCAGCCTAAGACGCTGATCACGCCGCCGGTCGCCGAGGAGTTGCTGGGCAAGAAAAAGGTCAAGGAAGACTTGGCCCTGTATATCGGCCAGCCGGAAGGCAAGCCGACGCTGGTGCCGATCACGGCATCCGGCGACCCCCTTCCGTCGAAGATGGTTCAGTTCGACGGGATCGAAGCAGACGAAGATGGAGAAGAGTGATGGCAGAAACACCCGTTGGGGAAGTCTTGCTAACGAACGTGCGGCTTAGTTTCGCCGACCTCGATAAGCCGGGCAAGCCCCAGAAAAACGACAACGGCGAGATGGTGCCGGGAAAGTACAAGGCCAACGGTCTGATTTCTAAGACCACCGCCGAGGGCAAGGCCAATATGGCGAAGCTCAAGCGCGCGGCCGAGGACGTGAAAAAGAAGAAATGGGGTGACAAAATCCCCAAGCTCAAGGCCGACCGCGTTTGCGTGCGCGACGGCGACGAAGAGGACTGGGAAGGCTATGCCGGGCACTACTACGTGTCGGCGAACAACCCCGATAAGCCGGTCCTGATCACCAAGCAGAAGGACAGCAAGGGGAAGTGGATTCCGGCCAAGCCGGGTCAGCTTTATTCCGGCTGCTACGTCAACATGCTGGTGCGTCTTTGGGCGCAGGACCATCCCGACTATGGCAAGCGTTTGAACGCCTCGGTCGAAGCCGTGCAGTTCTCCAAGCATGGAACCGCTTTCTCCGGTGGCGGGCCTATCGACGCGGACGAAAAGTTCGCGGAGATCGAAGCCGAGGAAGGCGAGGACATGGACGGCGGCGGCTACGATGACGAGGAAGACGAAGACATCGACAGTGTTGTTTGATGTCATCGTCGCGGCTCCCGGAACGAGGCCGGGGGCCGCCCATTCGCAGGGTGTGGTATGTCCGACGAGATTATCCAGTTCTACATGGAACGGCTGGCGAGCGGCACCGAGCAATGGGGCCTGCCGCGCGATGTAATCGAAGCTGCCGCGCGCGCGGCGAACGACGTTATCCGCTCACGCGGGAAGCACTACCGCCTTCACCATGACTTCGAAACATTCTGCGACGTGTCCGTGATGGACGTTGGCTCTGACGTGTACGCGCGACGGGACGCGGCCGAGGTGCTTATGTGCGCCTACGCCTGCAACGATGAAGCGGTGCTCCAGTGGGTTCCGGCCGAGGGGCAGGAAATGCCGCGCGATCTGGACGAGATGATCCGTGATCCGAACGCCATCAAGTTCGCGTGGAACAAGCCCTTCGAATGGGCGATCTGGAAGCACGTTCTCGACATCTACGTGCCGCACGAGCACTGGCGCGACCCGATGGTTCTGGCCTATTCGCTCTCGCTTCCGGGCTCGCTGGAGAAGGCGGGCAAGGTGGTCGAACTGGCCGAGGACCAGCAGAAGATGAAGCGCGGCAAGACGCTGATCAAGAAATTCTGCATGCCGCGCAAGCCGACCAAGCACAACCCTTCGACCCGATGGATGCCGCATGACGCGCCCGAGGACTGGGAGGAGTTCAAGCTCTACAATCGGACGGACGTGGAAGCCGAGCGCGGCATTTACCGGAAGCTCAAGAACTTCGACATGCCGAAGGAAGAGTGGGATTTGTGGGTGATTGATCAGGAGATCAATCAGGCCGGGATTCCCATCAACATGCCGATGGTCAAGAACGCCATCTCCATCTACGAGGACCTGATGGTCGATACGATGGAGGAAATGAAGACCCTGACCGGGCTCGACAACCCCGGCTCGACCAAACAGCTTTTGCCGTGGCTCCGGGATCGCGGCTATCCATTCGAAGACTTGAAGGCTGGCCACGTCAAGCGCGGCGAGGAGAAGGCGACCGCGCAGCTTGCCGAGGAGGGCGTCAGCGAGGAGCAGGCCGAGGCGTTGGTCGAGATCGTTCTGGACACGCTGCGGGCCGGGCAGGACTATATCTGGCAGGCCGAATGGGAAGAGATCGCGGTGATCCGGCGCGTGCTCTGGCACCGCATCCGGGCCGCCAAAGCTTCGCCGAAAAAGTATTACGCGCTGGTCGAGGCGTGCGACCAGACGGAAGAAGAGGTCGTGATCCGAAACGCTTTCCAATTCGCCGGGGCCGGTCGGACGTGGCGCTGGAGCGGTCGTTTGTTCCAAGCCCAGAACTTGCCGCGCCCGGCGACCAAGCTGATCGAGAAGAACATCGCCGTCGCGGCGCAGCATGTCGCCACGCTCTACGCGCCCGCGCTCAAGCTCCTCTGGCCCGACGCCTTCGACGTGCTGACATCCTGCATCCGGCCCTGCGCGCAAGCGCCGGACGGCTACATGCTGATCGACGCCGACTTGAACGCCATCGAGAATCGGGTGCTCGGCTGGATCGCTAAATGCCGGAAAATCCTGCGGGTCTTCGAACTCAATCGCGACCCCTATATCGATTTCGCGACATACCTGTTCGGCGGCACCTATGACCAGCGGTGGGCGGAATACAAGGGCGGCGACTCCGGCAAGCGCACGATCTCGAAGCCCGGCGTGTTGGGCTGCGGCTACATGCTCGGCGCGGGCGAGAAACGGTTCAACCGGGAGACCGGCGAGATGGAGGCGACCGGCCTCCTCGGCTACGCATGGAACATGGGGATTACGGAGTTCACGTCCGAGCAGGCAAAACTCTCGGTCGATACCTTCCGGCGCGAGTTCGAAGAGGTCAAGGATTTCTGGTATGCCATCGAACGGTGCGCGCGGAAGTGCATCAGGACCGGCCTGCCGCAGCGCCATCACATGATCCGGTTCGACATGAAGGCTCCCTTCATGCGGATGATCCTGCCGAGCGGCCGGGCGCTGCACTATTGCCGTCCGCGTATCGAGATGATTAAGGCCCCGTGGGGCGAGATGAAGGAAACGATCACCTACGAGGGCCTGAACGACAAGAAGCAATGGGTGCGCCAGCCGACGCATCCCGGCAAGATCACCGAGAACGCGGACCAAGCGATTGCCCGCGACATCCTCGCCAATGGTATGCGGATCGCCAAACGCGAGTACAAGATCGATATCAGGATTCACGTCCATGACCAGCTTGTGGGGTTGGTGCCGGAAGCCGAAGCGGAGGAGCGGCTGGAGCAGTTGCAGGAAGCCATGTCGCGGCCGATTCCGTGGGCTCCGGGTTTGCCGCTCGGCTCGGCCGGGTTCGTCAGCAAGATTTTCGTGAAGGATTGAGTAATGGGTAGACCGGAAGAAATTCGACTGATGATGTTCGTAGGCCCGGATCAGCATATGCAGACCCGGACCTGCCACTATCAGGTAACGAACCACGAGCGCAGCGTGACCTTCGGCCACTGGTACGAAGGACGGATGATCTACGGGTTCTCCAGCATCGCGGACAGCCGCATGGCGTTCCGGGAAGCGGTTGAGGGCGGGGTCCACGACAAGACATGGGTGGATGAAGACAACGAAGAGTGGAGTATCGAAGATGTCGTCTGAAAGAGAGTTCCAGAAGGTTGTTTGGAAGCACGTCAAGAGCGGCGACCATTACCAGATTGTCGAGTTCGCCGTCCGCGAGTTCGACTTGTGCCCGATGGTGGCTTACACTGGGTATGACAAGGATACGGCTGTTTTTATTCGGGAGGCGGCCGAGTTCTTCGACGGCAGGTTCCGGCAGGACATCGAGATAGACCTCGAAACGCCGGACAAGCCCGAGATCGAGCAGAGGATCGCCATGGACTTCGACAAACGCAGCCTCGTGCCCCGCGACATGGTTCGCCTGCGTTTATCGGCGACCGATACTGAACGCGCGGAGTGGGGGCCGCAGGAGATTCGCGTGGTAAAGGCCATCGGACGTAGCAATAATGTTATGCTGCACGATTGGCCCGGAGATTTGCGCAGGGCTCGGTGGCCCGGAGAACTCCTCCAGTATGTTCGCCCGGCCACCGATGAGGATATATTGAGGGCGAAGGTCGGCCCCGCGAAGAAAGGGGATGCCGGAAGGTACGCATGATCGAAGCGAACGTCGAAGGCCCGGTATGCCAGTGGGCGAAAGACGCTGGATGGTTCGTCAGGAAGCTCCAGTGGGTGGGGCGCGTGGGCGCGCCTGACCGGCTGTTCGCCAAGGACGGCCGCGTGGTCTTCATCGAGTTCAAGCGCCCGGCCAAGAACAGCCGGGTGCCGGAGGATCGCCGGACGGTGATGCAGGTTCGCGAGGCGGATCGTCTGATCGCTGCGGGCTGCGAATACCATCTGGTCAATGACATCACCGACGCCTGCCGAATTTTAGGAATAGAGAATCGTGCCGCAACTGCATATCCCAAAGGCTCTTCGGGACGACCCCGCCGCCTGTGAGATCATCTACGGAGCGTTCTGGCGCAAACCCAAGCTTCTCTGCGGTGTTGCGGAGGTGGAGGCCATCTACGGCCGCGCGCCGAAGATACTGACGCAATTCGATTTCCGGCCCTACCAGAAATGGATGGCCGAGTGCATGATCGAGAAGCCCGGCGTCTACATCGGCGCGGAAATGGGCCTCGGCAAGACTGCGGCCAGCCTGTTCGCGGCGGTCGCGCTCCTCCAGTCCTATGTTGTGACTAAAATCCTAGTGGTTGCGCCGATCAATGTCGCCGAGAACACATGGCCGGAAGAGATCGCCAAATGGTCGTTCGCCCGCAACCTGACCTACACGGTGATCACGGGCGACGAAGACGAACGGATCGCGGCGCTCCAGTATGGCGGCGACGTGCATATCATCAACCGTGAAAATCTGGTCTGGCTCAAGGACCGCCTCGGCGTCCGGGGTTGGACCTACGACATGCTGATCTATGACGAAGCCCGGCGGCTTGCGGGCGGCATGAAGCGGACCAAGCCCACGACGCGCAAGGACGGCACGAAGGGCGTCAAGAAGGTCTCGGGATTCGGCGTGCTTGCGAAAATGCGGTTCAAGTTCAAGCGGGTCGTCCTGCTATCGGGAACGCCGTCGCCGGAGGGGCTGGAAGACCTCTGGGGGCCGATCTTCATCATCGACAAGGGCCAGCGCCTCGGCACGTCCAAGACCGCGTTCCTCAAGCGGTGGTTCTCCTACGACAACTGGACCCGGAAATGGACGCCACGCGACCATTCGGAAAAGCAGGTCATGCGTCGGGTCCGGGACGTGTTCTACAGTCTCAAGGAAGAGGACTACCTGACGCTCCCACCGCTGATCCAGAAGGATCACCGGATCATCCTGCCGCCGAAGGCCCGCGAGCAGTACGACCGCTTTGCCCGTGACATGGTGCTGGAGGAGTTCGATCTGGAGGCGGTCAACGGCGGCGTGCTGACGAACAAGCTTCTCCAGTTCGCCAACGGATCGCTCTACATGGACGACGGCACGACCAAGCACGTCCACGACGCCAAGCTCGACGTGCTGGAGCAGATCATGGAGGAGAGTCTGGGGAAGCAGGTCTTGGTCGCCTACTCGTTCCAGTTCGATATGGATCGGATCAAGAAACGCTTCCCCTACGTCCGCATTTTCGGCGAGACCAAGAACGATCTCCGCGATTGGAACGCCGGGAAGATCCGGATGCTCTTGACGCATCCGGCCAGCGCCGGGCACGGCATGAATTTCCAGTATGGCGGTCATATCGGGGTTTGGTATGGCATGACGTGGAGCCTTGAGCTTTACCTCCAGTTCAGAAAGCGGCTACATAGGTCGGGCCAAGAGGCGGCGGCCGTGGTGCTGCACAGAATCCTTGCCAAGTACACGGCAGACGAAGCAGTCGCGGCGGCCCTCGATATCAAGGGCGCGCGGCAGGACAGGATCACGAACGCGGTTCGGGTCGATCTGGCGAAACGGTATCACAGTGAAAGGATGGCAGCATGAGTGCCGCTGCAAAGCTACAGGACCGGGCCGCTAAGGCTCTCGATATGCTGACGACCCGGAGTCGCGAGGAGAATACGTTCGCGACCGGCCGGGCCAATGCCGACCACCACCTCGGGCCGCATATGGGTATCGATGCCGTGACGAAGGGCGTCACGGTGGGCTGGCTGGCCCAAGCTATGGACATGAACCACGATCAGGTGAAAAAGAAGCTGGCGAACTGCCCGCCGCTGCGGAAGTACAAGAACGGCTTCGTCTATGATTTCAAGATCGCGGTCGCCTATCTGATCAAGCCGAAGTTCGATATTGACAGCTACATTAAGCAGGCCCGGATCGAAGACTTGCCGCTGCGGCTCCAGACGGAGTTCTGGCAGGCGAAGAACCGCCGTCGGGAGTATGAGGAGCAGGCAGGTCGTCTCTGGCGTTCTGAACAGGTTTTCGAAGTGCTCGGCGAGGTGTTCCAGACCATCAAGTATTCGACGCAGCTTTGGTCGGCTAATCTGGAGCGCACGGTCGGTTTGAGCGACGTGCAGCGCAAGCTCTTGCAGGGTATGATCGATAATCTCCAGTCCGATCTTCACGCCAAGCTGGTCGGGCTGGCGGCCAATAAGAAGACGAAATCGTTGCTCGCCGAGGAACTGGAGGACGAAGCGCGCGAGGAAGCCGAGCGGGCTGCGGCCGAGGCTGCGCACGATCAGGAAGAGGAGTTCGACGTTGCTGAATACGTTTGAATCCATCGAAGACATGGTGGTCGCGGCGGCCGAGGGCGTCCGGCCCTCCGAACGCCTGACTGTCAGCGAAGCCACGGCCAAGTATCGCATGCTGCGGAACGTCGGCTCCTACGAAGGTCCGTGGCTGAACGAGACCACGCCGTACCTCGTGGAGCCCATGGACGAGACCACGAACGACCTCTACTCGACGGTGTGCTTTGTCGGCCCGGCTCAGTGCGGCAAGACCGACATGTTCCTGAACTACCTGACCTACAAGGTGATCTGCGATCCCGGCGACATCATGCTCGTGCAGACGGCGCAGAGCACGGCGCGCGACTTTTCGATCAGCCGCGTGGACCGCCTTCATCGCGCGACCGAGGCCGTCGGATCGCGGGTCATCAACGATAACGTCTATGACAAGCGGTATCGCAACGGCATGCTCCTGCGCATGGTCTGGCCTTCGATCAACGAACTGTCTGGCCGCCCGGTCCCGGTGGTCTGGGAGACCGACTACGACCGCATGCCGATGGACGTTGACGGCGAAGGCACACCATTCAGGCTTGGCGCGGCGCGCACCACCTCGTTCGGCCGCAACGGCAAGGTGATCGTGGAATCATCGCCGGGCTTTATCGTGGACAACCCGCAATGGATTCCCGCGACGAACCACGAGGCCCCGCCGTGCGAGGGCATCTTGTCGATCTACAACTCCGGCGACCGGCGGCGCTGGTATTGGCAATGCGTGTCCTGCCGTAATTCCTTTGAGCCCCACCGCTCGCTCTTGTCTTGGGAGAACTCGGAAGACCCTATCGAGTGCGGCGAGACGGCCCGGATTACCTGTCCGCATTGCGAGCAGCGCTACTACGAGACCGATACCGACGTGCCGGGCAAGGCGGGCATGAACCAGTTGGTGGAGTGGGGCGGGCAGGCCCGGTGGGTGAAGGATGGCATGCTCTGGACCAAGGAAGGGCTGATCGGAAAGCCGTTCCGGTCCAAGGTCGCGTCGTTCTGGCTTATGGGGGTCGCCGCGACCTTCGCCAACTGGAGCGGGTTGGTGCAGGACTATCTTGCGGCCGAGAAGGAATATGCCGAGACCAGTTCCGAGAACACCCTCAAGGCGGTGATCAACACCAAGTTCGGCGAGCCCTACAAGCCCAAGGCCCAGACGTTCGCGCGCCTGCCGGAGATGCTTCGCTCGCGCGCTCGCGACTACGGCATCCGGGTCGTCCCGCACGGTGTCCGGTTCCTCGTCGCGACTATCGACGTGCAGAAAAACCGTTTCGTGGTGCAGGTCCACGGCGTCGGGACGGAGGATGTCTGGGTGGTGGACCGCTACGAGATCAAGTATTCGAAGCGCGAACAGCCGGACAACCCCGGCCAGCTTCAATATGTCAACGCAGCGGCCTTCCCGGAAGACTGGCGGCTGATCGCGACCGAGGTCATGCGCAAGTCCTACCCGCTGGCCGACGATCCCGACCGGCACATGGCGATCTGGCAGACCTTCTCGGATTCCGGTGGTGCCGAGGGCGTGACTTCGAACGCCTACGACTTCGTGCGGTGGCTGCGCTACGGTTACGAGGGTTCCGAGGAGTCGGTCGAGATGCAGGAGAAGTATCCGTGGTTCCCGCATCTGGCGGCACGTTTCCATCTCCTCAAGGGCGAACCCAAACTGGATGCCCCGCGCATCCGGGTCGGCTTCCCTGACAGCGAGCGCAAGGACCGGCACGCGGGCGCGCGCGGCGAAATCCCGGTCATGTTCATCAATTCGAACATGATGAAAGATACCGTGGACGGCATCTTGGACCGCACGGAGCCCGGCGGCCGGGTGAATTTCCCGGATTGGCTTCCGATCAATTTCTACAAGGAATTGACAGTCGAGAGCAAAGACCCCAAAACGATGAAGTGGGCTAACCCTCACAAGTATCGCAACGAATCATGGGATTTGTTGGTATATCTCTATGCCGGGCTCTTGCATCGGACAATCAGTTGGGAGCATATCTCGTGGGATAACCCGCCCACATGGGCGGCCGAGTGGGATCGGAACGATATGATCTTCACGGTCAATGAGGCAATGCCCATGGATCAGGAGACCGACACCGGCCCCGATCTTGCGGCTCTTGGCGAACTGCTTGGGTGATTGATGGCGACGAAAGAACAATTGACCGCATGGCTGGCCGACGCAGAAGAGCAGTACCACATGCTCTCGACCGGCCGAGCCGTGCGGGTCTTCGTTGACCAGAACGGCGAGCGTATCGAGTATGGAACCGGGTCGCTCCTCCAGCTTTCGAAGTACATCGCCGAACTGAAACGCCAGCTTGGGCTTGTCACCGTGAGCGGCCCTCTGAATGTGTGGATGTAATGGATCAGCTTAGTGCAGAAATCGTCCGCGACATCGAAGCCGTAGTCGGCCCGGTCGGCAAGGACATGGCTATCGGCGGGGCCTACGAAGGCACCGACCGTTTCGACCGTAGCATGGCGACATGGGCTCCTCCTATCCAGTCAGTGGACGCCGACATCATCCCGATCAAACAGACCGCCGACGCGCGTGTCAACGATCTGGCCCGCAATGACGGCTACGTGCAGTCGGGCATGGAGATCAACAAGAACTCCATCGTCGGCTCCATGTACCTCCTCAATTCGAAGCCCGAGCTTCGGGTTCTCGGTCTGGACGACCAGTGGGCCACGGAGTTTCAGGAGGAGGTCGAGGCCAAATTCACCCTCGGCGCGGAGAGCGTAAATTGCTGGCTGGACGCCGCCCGCAAGCAGACTTTCACAAGCCTGATCCGTATGGCAATCGGATCGGTCGCTGCGACCGGCGAAATGCTGGCGACGGCCGAATGGCTCCGGGCAACGGAGCGGCCGTTCCGCACGGCGGTTCAGATGATCGACCCGGCCCGGCTCCACACCCCGTTCCACCGCCTGCCGGACAAGAACATCCGGGGCGGCGTGCAGATGGACCGCTACGGCGCGCCTATCGGATACTGGATCAAGGACAACCCGGCGCAAGGTCTAACATTCCCGATGACTGGCGGCATGGACGAAGCGAAGTTCATCCCGGCCCGAAAGCCGTGGGGCCGCCGTCAGGTGATCCATATCGTGGAGCAACGCCGTCCGCATCAGACGCGCGGGATCGCCGATATGGTGGCCGGTCTGATGGAGACCAAGATCGCCAAGCAGTTTCGCAAGGTGACGCTCCAGAACGCGGTCACGGGGGCCATGTTCGCCGCGACCATCGAGTCCGAGCTTCCGGCGGAAGCCGTCTACGCGCAGCTTGGCTCCGGCAACGTGTCTCCGGGCGCGGCCGCCGGAACCTTCGGCGCGGACTATCTCAAGGCGGTCGCCCAGTACGCCGCCTCGGCCAAGGGCCTCCAGATCGACGGCGTGAAAATCCCGCACCTCTTCCCCGGCACGAAGTTTCAGCTTCGCCCCGTCGGCACGCCCGGCGGCGTCGGACAGGAGTTCGAACAGTCCTTGATCCGTTACACGGCGGCGCTCCTCGGTATCAGCTACGAGCAGCTTTCCAAGGATTACTCCAAGACCAACTATTCGAGCATGAAGGGCGGCATCAACGAAACCTTCAAGTTCATGATGTCGCGCAAGAAGGCGGTCGCCGATATGTTCGCGACCATCGTCTTCATGCTTTGGTTCGAAGAGATGATCGGCCGTGGCGAGATCGAAGCCATGAAGTACAGCCGCGCGCCGAACTATTACGAGCCGTTGATGGCGGAAGCCTATTGCCAGTGTGATTGGATTGGTGCCTCGCGCGGCCAGATTGACGAACTCAAGGAAACGCAGGCCGCGATCCTGCGCATCCGCTCCGGCCTGTCTACGTGGGAAGACGAGCTTGGCCGTCTCGGCAAGGACTGGCGCAAGGTGTTCCAGCAGCTTGAGCGCGAGCAGAAAGAGATCAAGGATCGCGAGATCATGCTCGCCGACGATCCGGGGGCTATCGCCGCCGAGCGCGAGGCCAATGAAGAGAACGTAGGAACGGCAGGGTCCAATGGCTAAGATCACCGCATCCCCTCTGGCGGCGCAGCTTTCCATGGAGCCCTTGCTGGTCGACTCCAACTCGGCCGAGTTTTTCCAGTCGTGCCTCCTGCATGTCATGACGCACGAGCATGCGAGCGAGATGGTGGACTCGCGCATGGCGACGAACGATGACGACTTCTGGGGCAACCCGGATGATCCCGACGACTGGCTGCACTACTACCGCCCCTACAACGTGATCGACGGGGTGCTGCAAATCCCCGTGATGGGGGTCTTGCTTTCGCAGTTTCCGTGGCAGCTTGGCCGGTGGGCCACGGGCTACAAGTATATCGAGATGGCCTTCCGGCGCGGGCTGGAAGACCCGGAGGTCATGGGATTCGCGCTCGTTATCAACTCGCCCGGCGGCGAGGTGACAGAGTGCTTCGAACTTTCGGACAAAATCTACGAGTGGCGCGACGAAAAGCCGGTGCGGGCCTTCTGTGCCAACTACGCCTATTCCGCCGCCTACAATCTGGCCGCCGCCGCCGGGCCGGACAATGTGATCATCACGCGCTCGGGCGGCGCGGGTTCTGTGGGTGTCGTCACCGCGCATGTCGAATATTCGAAGATGCTTGACGATATCGGTATCAAGGTCACGTACATCTTCGCCGGGTCGCACAAGGTTGACGGAAATCCTTACGAAGCTTTGTCTCCCGCAGCAAAAAAGCGGACGCAGGCACGTATCGACAAGATTTACGGCGTCTTCACCTCGACGGTTGCTCGCAATCGTGGCATGGAGGAGGAAGATGTTCGTGCGACCGAAGCGTTGACATATGATGCCGAGGAAGCGATTGAGATCGGGTTCGCTGATCGCATCGGCGCTCTTGATGAAGAACTGGTCGTGTATGCGACCGAATTGGCCGACAATGTAGGAGACACGTACATGGCTATTCAGGGAAATGCGACCGGCAAGAAGCCCGTCGGTCAGGACGACAATGCGCAGGGCTACACGCAGGAGCAGGTTGATGCCATGGTGGCGGAAGCCAAGGCCGAAGGTCTCGCCGAAGGCGCTACCGCCGAGCGCGCCCGTTATACCGAGATCATGGGGCTCGAAGAGGCCGCGACCCGGCCTGCCGCCGCTTCCATGCTGGTAGAACTCGGCGTGGACGCCGCGACCGCCAAGGCCAAGCTGGCGAAGATGCCGGAAGAGACCAAGGCCGCCGTCGAGGAAAAGACCGACGACAAGGCTACCGAAAAGGCCAAGAACAAGGACGGTCTCCGCAATCATTTCACCGAAGCCATGGACAAGACCAAGAACCCGGACATCTCGGCCACGGGCGGCGACGATGACGAGACCGAGGGCGACAAGAGCGCCGCCAACACCAATTCTATTCTGGCGTCCTTCGCAGCCACGACGGGCATCCAGAAGAAGAAGACCGCGTAACCCGACTTCGCCGGGATGTTTCAACTCTAGCAGGAGAGAACAATGCCTCCGATTGATAATAAAATCCCGTTGAATGATCCCGGTATCGCGGGCTTCGCAACGGAATCGTGGGAAAGCGCGCAGGAGCCTCGCTACGGCGAGGGCGTGCCGACCACCACCCACCGCACGGTCAAGTCCACGGCGGGCATTACGCTCGGCCTGTACTCGGTCGTCTCCGTCGCCGCTGACGGTGAGATCGCACTGGCCGAGCACGACGCCACCGAGGGGTCCAATGCCTACGGCATCCTCGCGATGCCGATTGCACTGACCGCCGGGCAGTCCATGTCGGCCGCGTTCTACCGCGAAGGGCACTGGAATCAGGAGTCCATGGTCTGGGATGCTTCGTTCGACACGGACGCCAAGAAGCAGGCTGCTTTCGAAGGCGGCGTGTCGCCGAACATTTTCATCAGCAAGAAAAACTTCCCGAACAGCGCCATCAACATCTGATGTTGGTGGCCTAGCTCGCCCAAGAAAAGGAAACCCTAACTATGGAACCCACAATCTACGACAGCCGGACGCTCTTGGGCGTGTTTTGGGATAACACGTACATGGAGCCGCCGGAAAATTACTGGCTGTCTTTCTTCCCGACGACGCTCAACTTCACGACTGAAACCATCGATTTCAGCCAGTTGAACGACGTTCGCAAGCTGGCTCCTCTGGTCGTGCCGACCGCGCAAGGTGTGCCGATCTACTCGGCCGCCGAGCGTCTGGTGCAGGTCAAGCCCGCCTACGTCAAGCCCAAGGACCCCGTGACTGCGACCCGCATGATCCGCCGGGCCGCCGGTCTCGGCGAACTCGGGCAGCTTGTCCCGCTGACGCCGCAGCAGCGCTATCAGGCCATCGTCGCCGACATCATCCGCCAGCATCGCTTCGCTATCGAGCGCCGTTGGGAATGGCTGGCGGCCGGTGCGATCATCGACGCCAAGAACATTCTGGAAGACGAGCGCTACCCCCGGACGGTGGTGGATTTCCAGCGCAACGCGGCGCAGACCGTCGTCCTTGGTGCGGGAGCCCGTTGGGGCGATGCCGGGGTTTCGATCCTCGACAACGTAGCCGCGTGGCGCTCCACGGCCCGCAGGGCACGGTTCGGCGGCGTCACCAACCGCCTGACCATCGGCACCGATGTCTGGGATGTCATGCGCCACGACCCGGAAATCAAGGAACTGCTTAACACGCAGTACCGCTCCGGGGCGAACGTCAACCTGTCCCTCGGCATGCTCGAAGGTCTGGAAGTCGAGCGCGTCGGCAATATCGAGACGCTGGAAGTCTACGTCTACTCGGACTACTACCAGCAGCCCGACGGGACCGTGGTTCCTTACATGTCGCCCAAGGACATCGTGCTGACCGGCCCGAACGTTCGCGGCGTGCGCTGCTACGGCGCGATTCAGGACATCGGGGCGAACCTCCAGCCGCTCTCCGTGTTCTCGAAAATGTGGAACGAAGAGGACCCGTCGGCGACGTTCATCATGACGCAATCGGCCCCTCTGATGGTTCCCATCAACCCGAACGCGACCTTCAAGGCGACCGTCGTCGCCTGATCGGTAGCAATAGTGGGCGGCCCTCGGGCCGCCTTTCACACAGTTCCATGACGGAGAAATATCATGGCAAAGGAATCCAACGAAAAGGGCACCAAGCTGATCGCCATGGGCCAAATCATCCGTGTCACCGAACCCGGTGAGCACGGCGACCGCGCCAAGGGCGTCCCGGCGAAGAAGCCGAAGGTCCAGACCATCATGCCGGGCACCGTGTTCATGTCCTCGGGCGAAGAACTCAAGGCCCTGCGCGAAGCCAACGCCGTGCGCGACTGGTCGGAAGAAGACGAGAAGGCGTTCAGCCGCATGAGCAATGTCGTCGGCGGTGGCGAGTTCGATGAAGCGATCAACCAGAACGCCGACCGGAACGACACTTCGGGCTCCACGGCTTCGATGAAAGCCACCAGCACGAAGTCCGGCGGCACGGCCGGGCAGGCTGGCAGCAAGTCGGGGCAGGCGGCTTCGAAGTCCACGCCGACCAATACCGACGTGGTGTGATGATCAGCGCGCATCGCCAGATCAAGCTACAGGCGCGCCGTGACCTGCATCGAGCATTGCAGGACACGGCGTACTGCTACTTGGGCGGCGGTCGCGTCTTCAAGGTCGTCCACGTCCGGTCCTTGACCGAATGGGGCGCTCTTGGCGACGTGAAGGGCACGAGCTTCGTCTATGCGGAGCGGAACGATACGCGCAAATCCCAGATCATCTTCCTCGTGGAAGAGCACACCCCGCAGCGTGGGGATGTCGTTATTCTGGCCGAAGACGACGGCTGGCGTGTGGATAACACGGAGCCGGTCTACAATGTGACTCAGGCCGCCAACGTATCGCGACTACCGGCGAAGGAACTGGCGCTATTCGTGGCCCCTCCTGCGATTGCCGTGTACTCGGCAATGACTGGATTCCTGCCCATGATCTCGGGAGAGCTTGGGTGAACAGGTGGGCCGTCTATGTCGAGGGGCTGGAGTCTATCCAAGACATTGACCGCATGCGCCCGGAAATCCAGTTCAAGATGGTGCAGACGATCAACACGACTACGACCCGGTTTCGGACCCGCGCGGCCGAGATGATCCGGGCGCAGGTCAACTTCCCTGCCCGATACCTCAATCCAGCGCAGAAGCGGCTCTATGTGACGCAGAAGGCGACACGCGGCAAGCCCGAGGGCGTCATCTCGGCTCGGTCGCGGCCGACCTCGCTGGCCCGCTTCGTGACCAACTACACGCCGGGCAAGGAAGGCGTCAACGTCGAGGTCGAGCCCGGCAACAGCACGTTCCTCAAGAGGGCCTTCCTCGTGAAGCTTCCGGCCGGAACCGGCCCGGTGGACACCCAGTACAATCTCGGCCTCGCGATCCGGCTCGGCAAGGGCCAGACCATGCGCAACAAACGCACGGCGATCCGGCTCGACCGGGGCCTCTACCTTCTCTATGGCCCGAGCATCGATCAGGTTTTCCTCAACGCAACCGGCGCGCGGGCAGGTGAGGGGGTTGCAACGGAGATGACACCGGATATGCTGGACTTCATGCAGAGGGAGTTCCTTCGCCTCTGGGATTTGGATTTCTGATATGGCCCCGCTTCCTGACCCTTTTCGACTGGTGATCCTCAAGCGGATCACGGCCGCGCTCGGCGAGATCAACGGCGAAGACGGTGGCTACCATAACGACATGCGGCCGTTCCCCGCCACCAAACCAGACGGCACGGAGTTCATGCAGGATCGCGTCTTCCGGGGCCGGGTGATCTTCGGCGAGGACGATCCCTTGCCCATGATATCCTTGCTGGAGGTGGTGCTGCCGCCAGACCAATATCCGAGCAGCGCGCCGAACCCGAACCGGCACGGCCCGTGGGATTTGATGATCCAAGGATTCGTGTATGACGATCCGGAAAATCCTACCGATCCGGCGCAATACCTGTTAGCGGATGTAACGAAGCGACTCGCGCAAGAAATGCCGAAAGTGTATGACGATGATGGCGGCATCTTCGGGTTCCGGGCCATCACCAAGCTGACGCTCGGCGTGGGTGTGGTTCGGCCGCCGGACGAAATATCGGCTAAAGCGTATTTCTGGCTTCCGATCACATTGGACTTAGTAGAGGACTTGTCGAACCCCTACGACTACGGCAACTCGGTAATATAAGGAACCGATCACATGATGGACATCAAGAATTATACGCTCGGTCGCGGCAAGATTTCTTTCGCACGCTTCGCTCCGGGCACGCAGCGCCCCGACGGCTTCGCCTATTTCGGCAACACGCCCGAGTTCAACCTGACCATCGAATCCGAAGTGCTCGACCACTTCTCGTCCGATGAAGGTATCCGGGAAAAGGACGACTCCATCCCGTTGCAGGTCAACCGTACCGGCTCGCTGACGACCGACAATATCGCGGCCCGGAACATCGCCTTGTTCTTCTTCGGCGATGACTCGCTGGTGACGCAGGTCGCGGCGACGGCTCAGTCCGAAACGCTGGAAGGCATCAAGCTCGGTCACTCCTACCGGCTAGGCATGACCACGGCCAACCCGACCGGGTTCTTCGGCATTGACACGGCCGATCTGACTCTGACGACCGGCGCAGTTCCTCTGGTGGTGGACGTGGACTATACGATCAAGCCCGAGTTTGGCACGATCACCTTCCTCGAAAGCTCGACGGTCGTCACCGACGGCGACGACGTGGACGTGGACTACTCGATCAAGGCGTCCACGCGCGAGCGCATCATCTCCGGCACGCAGCCGGTTGAAGGCGCGCTGATGTACGAGGCGACCAATCCGAAGGGCAAGCTGTTCCACTACTACATGCCCTACGTGAAGATCAGCCCGAACGGCGACTATGCTCTCAAGAGCGACGAGTGGCAGGCGATCCCGTTCACGCTGGATATCCAGAAGCCGAACGTCGGCGAGGCGATCTACGTTGACGGGGCTCCGGCCTTCTCGTAAGACTGACGGCGCGACCAACGCTTGACCTGACAGGAGTACACAATGGGTAAAGTAAGTTTGCGCGATGTCGTGGTGACACGCGCGCCGGTCTACGTGACCGAGGAAGATTATTTCGAGGTTCGCGGAGTATCCCTCGCCGACATCATCCGGCTCTTCAACAAATATACAGCCGAGATGCTTGAACTGTTCGATGATTTCATGGCCGCGCGTGAGGCCAACGGCGGCGAAATCTCGACTGGCTTCGTGGCTACTTTCTTGCAGAACGCAATGATCAAGGCCCCGGACATCGTGTTCGAACTGATTGTCATGGCGTCCGAAGACGATGACCCGCAGGCGCGGGCGAACGTGGAAAACCTGCGGTTCGGCGTGCAGGTCGAAGCCCTGAATCAGATCATGTTGCTCTCCATCAGTTCGGAGGCCGAGCTAAAAAAGCTGGTGGAGGTCGCCACGAAAGCGATTACTTTCGTGACCGGCCTCGTACTCCGCTTGAGGAAGAACATGAATCAGCCGAGCGGCTTTCGCTTCCCGGATGGATTTGGGGACTCCGCAAACGGGTCAACCAACTCGTAGCGGCGGGCTACGGAGAAGACGCTTGGTTCTATCCGGTCGGTTGGGTATATGATGAATCGAATATCATCATTGCACGGGAAAACGCTCGGATTCACACCGAAGTCAGCTTGATCCAGTCGGCCATTACGACGATATTCAGCAACAAGGGGCAACAGGCTTTCCAGAAGGCCATGGGCTCCTTGCACACCGATGTCGGGCCGCCTACCAAGCCGTCGCCGAGCCCCTACGAGGAATAGGTAAATGGCCCCGAACCGCCGCGAAGTCGATCTCATTGTAAGGGCGAAAGACGACGCGGTAACGGTGGTCAATGCTGTCACCGCCGCCCTCAATTCGATGGTCGGCGCGCAGGAAAAAGTCACCAAGGCGGCCAAGGACACAGACGGCGGTTTCGGCGGCCTCGTGGCGGCCGTCACGGAACTCGACAAGGCCCTCAAGGGGGCCTCCGGCGCGGACAAGCTGGCGGGCGATCTGGAGAAAGCCCAGAAGTCGCTCTCCAGCCTGCGCACGGAACTGGAGCGCGCCGAGACCGGACTGGAGAAAGTTCAGCGGGAGGCCACGGAAGCCGCCGCTGCCACGGCCAAGCTGCGCGATCAGTCGGCCGCCCTTGAAAAACAGCTATCGGACCAGAACGCCCGGATGACGAAATCCGTGGCCGAAGCCGACAAGCTCAAGACCGCCCTCAACGAAAACAATACCACGGTCAATAAGCTAACGAAGTCGATCCCGAACCTGACCAAGCAGATCGCGGATCAGGAAGCCAAAGTCACCGAGACGGCGGCAAAGTTCGAACGCTACTCCGAAGGCGTGCGGCAGGCCGAGAAGCCGAGCCGCACGTTGCAGGAACGGCTCGCCAATACCGAGACCCGACTGACCAAGCAGACGGCGCGGCTGGAGGAGCTTCGCGCCAAGCTCACGGAGTCCAAGACGACACTGGAGGGCGCGGCGGCGGCCGTCGTCCAGTTCAAGGCCGGGCTGGAATCGGCCGAGGCCAGTATCAAAGAACAGACGGCGGCGATTGCCGGGACGAGCGCCCAGATCAAGAACCTCAAGGGTTCGATCAAGGAAGCGGCGGCGCACGAGCGCGAACTGGACAAGGAAGCGAACAAGGCGTCCGTAACACTGGAGCGCCAGAAGGGCTCGCTCGCAGGGGCCGAGAAGAATTTTGAGACCTTGAGCACGGCCGTTGGCAAGGCCGGAGCCGCGATGTCGGAAGTGGCCGCCAAGGCGCGCGGCCCGCTCCGGGAAGCGATCTCGGCGCAGCAGTCGGCGGTCTCCCGGATCAACAATGAGTTCCAGCGCGTCCGTAGCGAGCTTGCGCAGGTTGGCGCGGCGATGGGCCGGGCCGGGGTGCCGACCAAAGAGATGTCGGAAACCTACGCCCGACTGACCGTGGCGCTGCGGGAAATCAGCCAGTCGTTCAACGATCAGAAGGCCACGCTCGCGTCCATGCGCGGCGAGTATGCGAACCTGTCTGGCGATACGGCGGAACTGGCGGCAGTCACGGGCCGGTTCGAACAGGCGCTTGAAGAGTCGGCAGCGGCCCTCCAGCGGTCGCAGCAGATCGCGGCCAAGGCGGAAGGGTCGAACGCACGTCTGGCGACCTCGACGCAGCGAGCGGCCGTTGCACAAGGCACCGTGGTCCGTGAGACGCGACAAGCAGCCACGACCACCAATCAGGCCGCCGTCGCCACGAACCGCCTCAGTGACGCTTACAGGCGGCTTTACGGCGAAAGCCGTCAGGCCATGTCCTATACGCAGCGGTTGCGCGGCGAGGTGCTGTCCCTGATTTCGGCCTACGGCGGTATCTTCGGCGTGATCCAGATGCTCGGCGATGTCGTCAATGCCACGACCAAGCTGGAGGGCGCGCAGTCTCGTCTTAACGCCCTGTACGGCGGCGACCAGATGCAGGCCGCGCAGGAATACGAGTTCATCCAGCGGCAGGCGAACCGGCTCGGTATCGATATCGGCGACCTCGCCGACCAGTACACGAAGTTCACGGCCGCGACCAAGGGAACGGTCATTGCTGGTGAAGAGTCACGCCGCATCTTCCTCCGGGTCGCCGAGGCGGGCCGGGTCAACGGCCTGTCAATGGATGACATGTCGGGTATTTTCCGAGCACTCGTTCAAATTGCGAGTAAGGGGAAGGTACAACTAGAAGAGTTGTCCGGCCAGCTTGGCGACCGTCTGCCGGGCGCGCTACAGATCATGGCCGACGGCCTCGGCATCACGGTCGAAGAACTCCTCAAGATGACCAAAGAAGGCGAGGTGTCGAGCAGCGCACTCTCGGCCTTCGCTGACAATTTGGAAGAGCGGTACGGTGACGCGCTGCCGGACGCCCTCAAGAACACCAGTGCGGTTCTCGGCCGATTCCGAAACGCGGTCACGGAGGCGTTGCTGGCGTTCGGCCAAGGCGGCTTTATCGAGGGGTTCAACGAACTCCTGATCTCCATGACCGAGACTCTTCGGTCGGCGGATTTCCGGGCCTTCGCGGAGAATGTGTCGTCGGCATTTGGTCTTATCGCGAAGGCGATGGCCTTTCTCGCCGAAAACTTCAAGCTGGTCGTGTTCGCCGCGAACGCCTTCCTCGCGATCAAGCTTGTTCCGTTCCTCGGTTCGCTGGCGCTCGGGTTCCAGCGGTACGGCCAATCGATCAATCAGGCGGCCATTCAGGCGCGCGTGTTCAATCGCGAGCAGCAGATGCTCGCGGCGCAGAGCGGCGTGGCGGCCAGCCGTATTGGCATGCTCGGCGTGGCCGCACGCGGGATCGGCGGCGGGCTGGCGGGCGTCGGCATCAGTGTGATTGTCGGCATCCTGACGAATTGGATCACGTCGGCGGATGCCGTCAACGTGGCGATGACCGAGCATGAAGAAATCATGCAGAAGGTCAAAAGCGCCTATGACACGACTAAGAAGTCGGTCGAGGAATGGCGCAAGGAATTGGCGCTCGTTTCGACCAAACAACTCCTCGACAATATCAAGCAGGTCGAGGCCGCCGTGGAAACACTGGTGGGAGAACGGTTGTCGCCGTTCGAATTGATCGATCCCGACATGTACCCCGAACTGGGGAAGATCGCGCAGCAGGTGACGAAGGTCATGACTGCCTTCTTCGCCGGGGAAAAATCGGCGGCCGATTATGTCAAGGAACTGAACGCTCTTTCGCAGGAGGCGGCCAAGCTCGGCGTTAACGGCGGGCCGATGTCGAACGCCATTGAAGGCGCGATCAAACTGGCCGAAGCGGACGAAAAGGTTGTTCTTGCCGCTCGCGATGCCAAGGACGCCTTGATCGTTCAGACCGGAGAGACGGATAAAGCCACCGAGGCGATGGACCGCATCATGCGGAAAACCGAGGAAGCCTCGGACGCCACGGCTCGTATTACGGCATCGTCCAGCAAGTTCAACACCGCACTCGAAGAAATGAAGGCTCTGATCCCCGAGATCAACAAGGGCCTTGACGAGATGAAGGACAAGGCGAAGCTGGACGAAGCGTTCCAGTCAGCCGCCCGTGCCGCGCAGACCATCAGTGAATTGGCCGGGGCCGTCAATACATACAATTCCGCCCTTAACGGCATGCTCGCCAATGCCGCAGCGAAGAACCTGTCAGGGATCACCAGCGGCGTAGAGGCGGCGGCTACGATTCTTCGGGACCGTGAGGATTTCCGGTCCACCCCGTACTGGGATGTCAACGCGAATCGGATCGGGTTCGGTTCGGATACCGTCACCTTGGACGACGGCTCCGTGCAGAAGGTCGTCAAGGGCATGCGTATCTCGGTCGAGGACGCGAACCGAGACCTGTACCGGCGCATCGGTGAGTTCAATGAGACGATCAAGGGGCAGATCGGTTCGGACACCTTCTCCGGGTTCTCCCCGGCGCAGCAGGGCGTGCTCACGTCCATCGCCTACAATTATGGTTCGCTGCCGCAGAGGATCGTGGACGCGATCAAGAATGGCGGCACGGACGCGCAGATCGCGGAAGCCATCCGAGGGCTCCAGAATGACAACGCTGGTGTCAACCGGGAACGGCGACTCTACGAGGCGGCTGCGTTCCAGCACGGGACCGATGTAGAAGGCGGCACCAAAGCGTATCTGGACGAACAGAAAAAGATCACCGAGGAGAAAGAAAAACAGGTCGAGAAGACCAAGGAACTGCAACAGTCCGAAGCTCTCGCGCTCCAGACGGCCGAGCTTGAGGCCAGCCTGAAAAACGCCGATGTCGTCAAGCGCCAGACCGAGCTTGAGCTTGCGAAGGAACGTGCCAAGTATGAGCGGGAAGGTATCGAGTTCACAAAGGAAGCGGAAGAATCGATACGCCGCCGCGTTGAACTCCAGTATCGAGAGCAGGCCACGCAGGACGCGATCAACGCCAAGAAAAAGGTGGCCGAGGACGCGGAGAACCGGGTCAACGCGCTGATCACGCAGCGCGAACAATTGCTCAAGCAGTCGGCGCTCTTCCGGGCGCAGGGCAACACTGGCGCGGCCGAACAGGCGACCACGCAGGCCAACGCCCTGACGGCCGAGATCGACAAGGCCACGGCCGCAGCTATCCGCATGTGGGAGGCTGTAGGCGGGACCGACGCGCAGGCCAAAATCCAGTCGCTCCGCACGGCGGCCATGGAGGCGAAAAACCTCGCCAACACCGGCAATGCTGTGCAGGCCATGTGGACGGAAGTCGGTCGCTCCCTCGGCGAGAACTTGGTCAACGCTTTCGACCAGTTCGCGCAGGCGGTTGCCAACGGCGAGAACGCATGGAAGGCGCTCGGCCGGGCGATGCAGCAGGCCGCCGCGCAATTCCTTATCGACATCGGCAAGATGATCGTCCGGCAGATGATCTTCAACGCGATCTCGGGCTTCTTCCCCGGCATCACGCCCGGAGCCAACGGGCTGTTCCACTCCGGCACCGGCAACGGCACCTTCGGGTCCAATCTGCCCAACAGAAGCCGCAGCGTCGATCCGCGTGTATTCGCCAACGCACCGCGCTTCCACAAAGGCTACAACGCCGGGCTCAAGCATGGAGAGATGGCGGCCATCGTGGAGCGCACGGAGGCCATCATGACGGAGGATTCGCCGTTCCATCCGAACAATCAGGCCAAGACCCTCGGCGCGGCCGCAGCAGCCGGGGCCGGTTCCGGCGGCCCGAACATCAAGATCGTCAACGCCATTGACGCGGGCGATTTCGTGAGCGAAGGCTTGAACACGGCGGTCGGCGAGCAGGCCATGTTGAACTTCATCCGCAAGAACAAGAGCAGCTTCAAAGAGGTCGTGTCGTAATGGCAGTCCTGACCGAGAACCCGGCCGATACCGACCCGTTTCGGATCATGCCGCTGGCGCACAATTGGTCGTCACCGTACCGCTATTCCGTAGAGTTCAAGACCGATATCATCACCTCGGTAAACGGCCGCGAGCAGCGCCGGGCCGTGCGCCACAAGCCGCGCCACTTCGCCGAGATGTCCGCGAACATGAACGGCCGCTCGCGCGTCAACATGGACCTCCTGATGACGGGGTGGCACACAAAGCCGGTTCTTGTAGGGTTGGAGCAGTTCGCCGTCCGAACGGCCGGACCCATGGCCCCCGAGCAAGACAACATCGTGTTCCTCGCACCTCCGGGCGGTCAATTCTGGTTCCAGCCGGGCCAGACTGTAGTGATCGTGCATGCCGACGATCCCGCGATCCGGGAGAGCCGGGTCGTCGCCTCGGCCAACCCGACATCTCTCGGTTTCGTAGACTCCACGGAATCGGAGTTCCCTATGCGGTCTCGGATTATGCCCGCCTATCTGGCGTATCTGGAGCCCGAGCAGGCGATCTCTCGGCTGACGAACCGGGTCGCCACGGCAGGCCAACGTATCGTCTTCATGCCCGAAAGCACGCCACCGTTGTTCCCGGCCGATCCTGTTTATGAAGGCCCCTACGAGATTTTTCAGTGGAAGCCGAACTGGGGCGGCGCGCAGGACATGACCTATTCGTGGCCTCGATCCATGATCGATTACGGCTACGGCCGAGTGAAGAGTGAAAGCCCCATCGCTTTCCCGACGCGCATCTACAAGCACGATTATGTCGGCCGCAGTCACGCCGAGACCTACGCCATCATGGCGTTCTTCCAGCGGCATTTCGGGATGCAGCGGGAGTTCTTCATGCCGACATGGGAGGACGACATTCCCTTCACGTCGCTGGCGGGCGGCGGGCAGTCGATTCTCGTGGATGGCCCGGCCTTCGGTACGATCTACGAGGACTCGTCGGTCTTCCGCCGGATCATGCTGCGCTACCCTGACGGCTCGGTCAGCTACCATCAGGTCGAATACATCCAGCCGTTGCCCGATACGAACTCCTCGGTCGTGCGCGTAACCGAACCCCTGCCGGTGACGGAATTGACGCCGCAGACGGTCCTCGGTATCTCTTGGCTCCTCGTCGCCCGGTTCGCCATCGACCGGATGGATGTAGATTTCCTGACCAACAGCGTCTCGCAATTCAGCCTGACGATGCAAACGCTAGAGAATTTCGAGCTATGACCTACATCGAAGCCGAGCAGTCAAAAGAACGCGCGGTCCCGTATGAGCTTTACACCTTCACCTTCGGGCCGAACCCGGAGAATGTCTACCGCTATACCAACGCGGTCGAGGCGATTGACGACTACGAGCCTATCCCGATCCAGCGCGACCAGTACAAGACGACCGGCAAGGCCGAGCGTGACCAAATGAACATCCGCGTTCCGATCTCGGCCGGGATCGCGCAGATGATCTTGCCCTACCCGCCGCCGCACGAGGTCTCGGTGGAAATCCGCCAAGGCCACTTCGACCAAGGCGATGCCATGGTGGTCTGGGTTGGCCGGTTGCTCTCCAATGCCTACGAGGACGGCGGCGCGGTCGTGCTGACCTGCGAATCTACGCTGATCTCGCTCAAGAGGCAGGGGGTTCGCCGTCGCTGGCAGGTCGGGTGCCCGTTGCTTCTCTACTCGGAAGGCGTCGGTCAATGCAATGCGAACCGGGACGACTTCACGGTGGAAGCGGTCGTGGTGGATTTCGAGGACAGCATGCCGGTCTTCAATCCCGGTTGGAATGGACCTTGGCCGATCAAGCAGTTCATAACCGGCATGCTACAGTGGACTTCGCAGTACGGCACGGAGTATCGTTCGATCCGGCAAACCACCGAGACCAAGGTGATCTTCAACGGGCCATTGCGGGGAGTCGAGATCGGGATGACAGTCAAGCTGATCCTCGGCTGCAATCACCGTCAGAAAGATTGCCGTGAGGTATTCGACAATATTCTGAATTATGGCGGCGATCCGTGGATGCCTCTGCAAAATCCCGTTCGCAATCCGAATTTCTGGTGATCGCGTATGTTGCTTCAACTCCTCGCGGGCGTGGCCCTGATGATCCTTGGATACCTCCTGATGCCCCGGCCACCGCAGGAGAAGCAGGAGATCACCGAAATGGAAGGCCCGACGGCCGAGAGCCGGGAGATTCCGTGGTTGTTTGGCGAAATGACGATCAAGGCCCCGAACTTTCTCGGCTGGTGGGACAAACAGTACAAGAACAAGGAAGATGACAGCGGGAGCAAGAAGAAATGAACGAGCCCCCGATCACCATGTCCGAAGCCAATCAAGCCGGTTATTGCGCTCGCGGTCAGCGCAGGTTTCTTCGCGAGCGCGTGCCCGACTGGCGCGACTATGTGAAGAACGGCCTGCCTATCGAGCTTGCTCGTGAGATCAACCCCGCCATGACCGAGCATATCCTCAAGCTTCGGGAGGCGCGCCGTGGGAAAGAAACCTGATGGCGTCCCGTATGTCGATTACTATATTTCGATGCACTTGTCCTACTGCCGTGGGCCGGTAGATCAATGGACCGGATTGGAGATCAAGGACAAAGAGTTATTCGAAGACGATGAACGTTATTTCAACAATGTAACGCTCTCCGTCAACAAACCCGATCTATTCGGCGGCAACCTCCGGGAAGGCGGGCTGGTAGGCGACATCTATTTTATGAATGGCGGCGCGGCGCAGAAAAGCCCGCAGGCGCTTGCGAAGCGCGTCGATTCCGACCCCGATGACATGCCGGGCTATCGGGGCGTCGTGAGTCTGTTCCTTTGCGGAAACGACAATACCGGCGCGAAGGGGTTCAAAGTCGGCTCCAACATGCCGAACGTGCCGCCGATCTATGGCCGCTTCCGGCGCGGTTCAAGGCAGTTGGACAATAACGTTCAGGTGATCCCGACGCCGAACGGAAACTGGCACAACTCCAATCCAGCCAACCTGATTTTCGAGTGTCTCGTTCACAAGGACTTGATGCACGGCCCGCGCGCGCAGATCAACGAAGCGTCTTTCAACGAGGCGGCCCAAACGCTGTTCGATGAAGAGTTCGGAATCTCTTTGCTCTGGTCCGGGCAGAACAGCATCGAGTCCTTCGTGCAGGAAGTGCTCGACCATATCAACGCGCTCCTGTTCTTCAACCCTTACACCGGCAAGCTCAATCTCAAGCTTCTGCGCGATGACTACGACCCGGCCAGCCTGCCCGAACTTGGGCCGGATACGTGCCGGGTGAAGACCTTCCGACGGCCGCTCTGGGGCGAGACGATCAACGAGATCGTGCTGACCTACACGGACCCGCGCAACGAAGAACAGGTCTCGGTCACATATCAGGACCTTGGCAATATCGCCATGCAGGGTGCGGTCGTGTCAGAGACGCGCGAGATGCCCGGCATCCGGGACCGGCAACTGGCGAACCGGACATGCGCCCGCGAGCTTCGGCAGGCGTCGGCCCCGCTCGCTTCGGCCACCATCGAAATGAACCGGCAGAACCGGAAGCCCGACGGCTCGCCCTATCTGCCGGGCGACGTGTTCCGATTGGTCTATCCGCTCCATAATATCGCGGGGGTGATCTTCCGAGTGCTGGAGATCGACTGGGGCACGGTGGACGACGCCAAGATCACGATGAAGTGCGTCGAGGATATCTTCGGCTTGCCTTACGCCATGTGGGAAGAGCCTGACGATACCTCTTGGGAGCCGCCGGAGAAGGACCCGAATGACGACTTGTTCGATATGGTCGGCTATCTGTTCCGGGCGACTCCCCTGTCCATCATCAACCGTCGCGCGCCGACAGGCATCACGGGTTTCGAGATCACCGACGATCTCTACAACCAGATCGCCATCAACACCTATGTCATGCCCACGGACGCGCAAACGGACCTGAACTACTACATCCCCTACCGGCCCTCCGTGGACACGCTCGGCGAGGAAATTTGGGCTCCTCTCGGCGAGAAAACAGTGGTCGGTCATACGGTCTTGGTCGGGAATATCGATCAGGCCGTTCGATCTGAAATCGTGGTCGAGGAAACCATCGGGCCGGGCGACTGGCCGAAGAAAGGCTACCTCGGGATGTTCATCGGCGCGGACGAGTTCTCGGACGAGCTTTTCACTTTCGAGGAACGCCTTGCACCTAACACATGGCGCATCCGGCGCGGAGTGCTCGATACGGTTCCGGCCAAATGGAACAGCGGCGCGAAGATCATCATCCACGCGAACAACTACAACGGCTTCGATTGGAGCCCCCGGTTCGCGGACACGGAAGAACGCTACAGATTCCAGATCAGGACTTCGCTCGGCCTGTCCGACCTTTCCAACGAGGTGACGACCGTCAGACCCGACCGTCCCTATCGCCCGTATCGCCCGGCCAACGTGCGGATCGAGGCGGTGCGGTTCGGCACCGAGGATCAGAGTCAGATGCTCAATCCTCCGGTCTTCGACATCTACGACATGGAGCATGTGCCGCGCGACTGGGAAATCGATTGTACATGGTCGAGGCGCAATAGGTGGGCCGAGGACCAGACATGGCTTGCGTGGAGCGACCCTGACGTGCCGCCGGAAGACGGCCAGACCACGGAAATCATTTTGTTGCGTGGGTCCGAGGAGATCAACCGTTTCACTGGGTTGACGGGAACCAGCTTCACGTTGAACATAATCGAGACGACGGCCCAGATGCTCGATATGAAGCTCCGGTTCATCTCCCGGCGAGACGGCTTCGAATCCTTGCAAGGCGTCGAGATCGCGCTCAAACTCTACATCAAGGGCTATGGTTCGGACTGGGGATACCTTTGGGGCGGTTGGCCGGAAGACCCGTTCTTGACAGGCATCGAGTCTGACATGACTGGCCTCCTGCCGGGCACCAAGGGGCTTGTGTGGCCGGACTGAAAGGATATTGGACGTGGTGAAGAATATCGGCACAACGGCGAACTGGACTCAAATCCCCAAGCGGTCGAACGACTGGGGGCCGCGCATGAATGAGCAACTGGTGAAGATGGCCGCCATGCTTCACGGTTCCGTGAAGAGCCGGACCACGGTGTTGCCTGCGAACCCGGCGGTCGATGACATGTATATCGATCCCGAGACGAAAAGGATCAACATCTGGGTCGGGGCGTTCACCGACGACGGCGTGACTCAGCCCGCCGAGTGGTATGAAATCGTGCCAACCCTCGGCGTCAAAATGTTCGTGGAGGACGAGTTCAAATGGGTCCTCTTCAATCCGAATGGCAACTGGCAAGTCATCTGGGATATGAACAAGAGCCACCGGGCCATCGAACGGGAGTTCTCGTGGTATGCTCCGGGCAACATCAGGAAGAACGCGGTCATCTTCGCCTACGTCGCCGCGCAGGAGTTTGTCATTGAAGCGGGCGCGCCGGGCTCGGGCGCGTCTTGCGAGGTGGCCCCGACTTCCGATGTCGTGTTCAACGTCCGCAAGAACAACGCCTCCGTCGGCAACATCACCTTTCTGGCCGGGCAGACCGAGGGGGTTGTCAACATCCCGAATGAGGTCGCCGTCTTGCCTGCGGGGCAGGAAAGCCTTTATGTGCAAGCGAACTCGCTGTCCATCATTTCGCCCGCCGATACTCACGGCATGATAGGGCTCAATGCGACGATCAGGGGGAAGATCAGGAGTATCGATTGATGGCTGACGGCGAGATCACCTACTACTATCCGGCCGAGACCTACCATCAATTGAACTCGGTCGCCTTCCCGGATCATTCGCGCAAACTGGCGGGGGCCGACGGCGTGATCCGAGCGTTCTGGCGGTCGGGCGAGCAAATGTGGGATGAAGCCCTTAACAACGCCATCGAATGGATTAGTCGCTGGATTCCCATGTACACCGTCTGGCGATCCGAACCGTATTACCCTTGGTATTCCCCGGTCATGAAACCGTTTCTTGCCGAGCCGGATCATAGCACCGCAGAACCGTGGATCACGCAAGTTCCGAGGGGGATTGTGTTCAACAGCACCTCGACGCCTAACGACAAGGATAAGGTCTACAAGCCGTGGGCGGGCGTCACGATTCCGGTTTTCGCTGATCGGATCATCGTGGGCTATGGCGGCGGTGACGGATTTAGCTGGCGCGGCATTGCGGCATATCAGGAGTATGAGGACGCTATCGAGATCGCCTTTTTCATCTCGGAAACGCGACCGGGGGAGATCGTGGCTTCGCATAAGGTATCCGAACCTTTCCGCCTGCGCACCAACTCCTACAGCACCCGTGTACGCGGCTATCCCTACGACCGGCCGCAGTTGCAGGTCTTGAAGAATGGCGTCCCGGTGGGCACGGCACGCAAATACATGTACACGAGCGGCTTGCTGATGGACGCCGATACCGACTTTGAAACCGGCGATTTGCTGCAAATTTTCGCGCCCGTCGGAAAGTATGTCGGCATCTTCCACGGCGTCTGCATCTCGCTCTACGGGGAGCTTCTGTAATGGCCAAGTCTCTCGCCGCGATCACTACGCTCGCAGCGCCCTACCTCGAATTGCGTGAACGTGACGGCCCCGGCGATCAAGGGTCTATCATCGCGGTCTATCCGAAGGTGATCAAGGCCCCGAGGAAACTCAAAGCAAGCCGTGACCTGTCTTTGCTGGCGATGGTATCCGATCTTCGAATTGAAGACCTCCCGGCTATCGGCAATCCCGCAGAAGGCGTGCCGACGACGGGCTTGCGTCTGATTCACTGGAATGACAGGTGGGTTCTGTTCGGTGGTTCGGCGGGCGTTCCTCCCCGGCTTTACGAGCGGGCGGGGCCTGTCTTCGCCCAGACGCGCGCTTACGATCTCGCGGATTGGCCGACTGGCACTTATTTTTCGAGCGCCGCGTTCTCCATGAACGGTCGGTTTCTGTTCGCCGTTCGCGCCGACGATGCCGACACCGTGCAAGTCTACCAGTGGACTTCCGATGATCCCGAAGACCCGAGGGCTGTCTGGGAACTCAAGGACCCGCTGGAGATCGGCGTGTCCATCGTGGGGCTGGAAATCTCCCCCTTGAATAATTTCCTAATTGCCAAATTGAGCGACCTGACGTTCCGGTTGTTCGACATCCAAAATCTCCTAGCCCCTATCTCGCCGGTTCCTGCGGGCGAGTTCCTGACCATGACCCCGGACGAGACCGAGTGGGTCCTCGCCCCGAGTGGTGGCGAAGCGGAGGTCTATTCGCAGGCGGCCGGGGCGTTCGCCCTGATCTCGTCGCTCGGCAATTCCAACGGTACGGATCGCAAGGCGGCGTATGCTCCCGATGGGTTGGTGCTGGCGATCAACGGTCGCCCGTCATCCGGCACGGCCATGCCGCAGTTCTACGCGCGCGGTGACGAGGGCGAGTGGATCGCGATCACCAGCCACGCGCACGCCGGGGCCGCGACATGGGAGACCTCCGGGTTCGCCTTCAAGAGCGACTCGCAGCAGATGATCTTCACGCACAATGACGGCGGCCAGCGTGCCGAGGTCTATGAGCGGGCGATCATCACGCCGGACGAGTTCACGGCCGCAGCCAGCCCGTTCACCGGCACCACGCACGCGCCGACGACCGGACCCCGCCCCGAGCGGTCGCATGACGGGTCGGTGGTCGCCACGTCGTCCGGCGTCTATCTCTGGGATGGTGAGGCGCTGGCCGATATCACGCCCTCGGGATATGCTTCGTCAGCGAACGATCTTTCGGTCTCCGGTGACGGCCAGTTCATTGCCCGCACGGGGGGAACTTCTGTCTCGGTTTGGAAACGCTCTGGCGACACCTTCGTCCCGGCACCGGGCATCACCGCCACGACCGGACTCTACCTGAAAGCCATGTCGCTTTCTCGCGATGGCCGGTTCGCGGTGATCAACGCCAGCACGGCACCATTCGGCAACGGCACGTTGGAACTCCGTGTCATGGAGCGCGACGAAGGCGACGATACGTGGTCGCAGACTTCATCGACCGTCACTCTCTGGACGGTGGATTCGGTTATCATGCTCCGGGCGAAGTCGCTCTGGCATCCGAACCGGGACGACCTGTTCGTGATCCCCGGCTACGCCACCGGGGGCCAAACCTTCGGCATGCACCCGCTGGTGTACCTTCTCGCGGGCGGCGCGTGGACCTTGCAAGCCGCGCTCCCGGCCCCGGCGGGCTACAATGTCTATTACGGATTCAATGCATGGTCGCCGAACGGCAAGTTCCTCGCCGGGATCAACCGCAATAATCTCGCCAACGGCTTCTTGCTGGTCGTTTATGAATTGACTGGCGATACGTTCACGCTTCACCACACGGCTCCGCTCTTCGTGGCGACGGCTGGCGCGCCGCAGCAATTGGCGTGGTCGCCTGACGGCCGGTACATCATCTACGGCCGCACGACCGGCACGCGCACGACGGATTTCTTTTTCAACGAAGGGACCGATGATGACCCGGCTTTTGTCGCCGTGGAGGGGCCGTCCGATCTGGCGGCGACGGCGGCCGTAACCGGGGTCTTGTGGACCTCCGGGAGCTTGACGCTCTTCGGTAGCAGCGCCATCTGGAATCACTGGAACTATCAGGTTCCCGAAGGCCATCCGTCCTACCTCCTGCTTCATACTTTCGTCGGCCCGGCCGGTGGCTTGCCGCCGCTCGACGGCTATTCTTTTGACGAAAGCGTGATCCATTTCGGCGGCGAGACGTGGGCGCAGCATCCCTATTCCGAAGATATCGAAACTCCCACATATCCAACAGAATTGTCCTTTGCGCCGCAATATGCCGTGGACGATATCTGGGGCGTCCTGATGTCGAAATCGGGCAAGACCGTACTCTATGAAACGGCCGCCGGGATCGGTCTGGCGCAACGTCGCAACACAGGTTCGAACTTCCTCAATTCGGAAACCCTGCGTGGCTGTTTCGTCAATCTTTATGACCGGGAAGGGGATCAGTACACCGAGCGCGGCTACTCGATCTACGACTACGGCACCATTATCAAAGACCTGACTTTCGCCCCGAACGGCGAGGTGCTGGCGTATCACGTCGATCCCATTGCCGAGGCCGCCGTGGACGCGCCGAGGGGCCGCCTGATCTACGACATCTCCGGCGACCGCTTCGAGTTTAGAGGGCAGGTCTGGGAAGCGGAGATGACCAACTCGCTGATGGCGTTCTCGGCCGACACGACCGCCTTCGTGGTGACGCACGAACATCTGGTCGCCAACACACCGTTTATCTCATTGCACGAGTTCGGCGCGGACTATGTTTTTACCCAGACGGATTCCGAGCCGGTCGCGTTCGGACCTCCTGATTTTTCGCTTTGCGATGATGTCGTGGTCGCCCATGGCGGGTCGCCCCAGATGACATTCTTCACATACGCCTCGCCCGATCTGATCCCAAATCCGAAGGCGATCAACTGGGATTACGAGGGCGTGATCCTCGCCATCGGCTTCCGCGAAAACTGCGACGGGATCGTGATTGTCACGCCGGACGAGATCGTGATCATGGAGCCGGATATCGAAGACCCGGAGACACTGGAGCCCGAAGTCGAGGAGCCGCTTGAAGAAGAAATCGAAGAACCCGAAGACGATGACGGCGAGTATCCAGACATTGAGGTGGACGGCAACGACAGCGACGGTTCGACCATCACGATCCGGCCGAACCCGGTTAGAAATCCGTGGTATCCCGGAGACTACGACTATACGCCGGGCACGCCCAAGCCGGTCAATAACATCAGCTTTGTGCCTTACGTGTCCGTCACCGTGACGTTCCGCGTTATGTCCATTCCGCAGTAACAGGAGAATCCCATGGCCCTTCGTTTTGCTCCCGGTGCTGCGATTGCCGCCTGCAACGCCATTGTTGATCTTGTGGACGTGGGCGCGGGCAATGGCCGCCTCGACATCTTCACCAGTCCACGGCCGCCGACCCCGGATTCCGATGTCACGACGCAAATCCTGCTTGTGTCCTTCCCGTTGGCAAAGCCTGCCTTCGGGGATGCAGAGGAAGTTTTAACTGGGGGTGGTGCGACCCTCAATACAGTTCCGGCGGCCGAGCCGGTCGGAAGCGGCGAAGCGAACTGGTTTCGGGTCTATGACGGCGACGGGAACGCGGTGTTCGATGGCGGGGTTTTCACCCATCCAGCGGCCGATCTGGAGGTTTCGACCCTTGATATCGAGATCGGGACACCTGTCACGATAGTCAATTTGTCGTTCATTCAACCGCACGGTTACTAGCGGGATCGCGCAATTTCGCCTATAGCGGATTGACCAACAGACGGAGCGCCAGATGGCCCTTAGAATTTCCAACGCGCTTGCGATCCTCGCTTGCAATGCTTTCGTGGACGCTCTGGACAGCGGCGCGTCTGCCGCCAGTCTCGAAGTATTCTCGGGCGCACAGCCCGCAAATCCGCAAATCGACGTGACGACGCAGACATTGCTCGTCCGTTTCGACTTGCCGGAGCCCGCTTTCGGGGAAGCGGTTTCCGTCAGTGGCGGCGCGCGCGCGGAGGCCGCGCCAGTCGATCCGGTTCTCGCCTTGGCCTCGGGAACCGCGACATGGTTTCGCGCGTATGATGGTGACGGCAACGCAACGCTCGACGGTTCGGTGTCCGAAAGCGATGGCGACGGAGAACTTCTGGTCGCTTCCGCCAATATCGTCGCAGGCACGGAAGTTTCGATCATCAGTTTCACTTTCACGCAACCTAAAGGATACTAGCGGTTCGCGGGGAAGGTGGTAGTCGAGTAAGATAATTTCAAATATAGCGGGGGAGAAGCCCCTATAGGAGACCCACCATGGCCGTCAAATTCGCCGCAGCAGTCGCAATGTCCCTCGCCAATCATCTCGCTTCCCTCGTGGACGCGGCGGCGACTCCCGGAACCCTGATCATCTACGACGGCGCGGAGCCTGCCAACCCGGATACTGCCATCGGTTCGCAGGTTGCTCTTGTTACCTTTCCGCTCGGCGACCCGTCGTTCGGCGCGGCCGTTGACACGGGCGGCGGCGGCCAGATCACGGCGGAAGCCATCGCCCCGGTGGACGCGGACGAGGGCGGCACGGCCGCGTGGTTCCGCATCCTTGACGGTGACGGCGACGTGATCCTGCAAGGTTCCGTCACCGATACGACCGGCAACGGCGACCTCAAGGTCTCCTCGACTACGGTCGTCGCCGGTATCGAAGTCTCGGTCGTCTCGCTGACCTTCACGCAGCGGAAGGTCTGATATGGCCCTCGGCAACCCCCTTCTCGCGGCCTATGATTCCACGGGCACGCTCCGCACGTTTGAGTACGCGGCGGGAGTGTTCGTCCAGATGGGCTCGCTCGGGGGGTTGGCCCATGTCGTTACGTCGGACCAGATCGCGCACGGGGCCATGACCCGGCCCCTGATCTATTGGACCGAGGACGATTCCAATCTCGGAGTCTGGCGCACCAAGACCAGCACGACCTTTGCGCACGATTATCTGAACGCGGACACCTCGCGCGTCGTCGCGGAGACGACCTATCCCGGCAGCGCGGAAAGCGGCGTCTTCCGGGGCGAGCGGATTGATCCGAACCTGTTCGCGATCATGCTAGTCGATCCGGGGTTTGTCGCAGCGAACGCCACGCTGTACTTCGTCGGCGGGACCGCCCCGGCCTTCTCGATTGACGGAAGTCTCGACCAGACGCCCCTCTTCGTCATGGCGGCGCGGCCCGACCGTCAGTACCTTGTCATGGCAGGCGGCGGTACGATCAAGACCCATAAGCGCACCTCGGCCGCGAACGTGCGCCCTGCGACGTGGACTCCCGTGACAGGTCTCGCGCCGACAATCGACGTGGACCTTGCCGCGTGGTCATTCAACAATCGCAGTTTGATCGTGGTAGACAAGACGCAGAACCGGGCGCAGGTCTGGATGCTCGACGCGGATGTCTGGACAATGATGCACGATCTTTCTCTTCCGGCCGGGACCCCGGCCCGGATCGCGTCTTCGCCGGATGGCCGCTTCATGGCGATCTCCTGCGACAACGCGGGCGAGTTCACGACGCGCGTCTTCCGCCGCACGGGCGACTACTTCATGATCCACCAGACGCTCGCCGGGATCGGGGCGCTCCTCGACTTTTCGGCCGACGGCGTACTCCTGATCGATTGCGCGGAGCAAGTCTGCTACGAGCGCGGCAGCGACGACCTGTTCGCGGTCAAGAACGGGGCGATGGCGAACATCCCGGCGCTTGTCGTGCAGCAAGCCATCTCGTTCGGCCGCACGGATGCCTATGGCGTGCCCCGGCTTTACGACGCGGCCGTGGAAGACTTCGCGAGCGGCGCGGTTGACCTCGAAAACCTCAAGGTAACACTTCTTTCCTCGGCCGCTGTCTTCGATCCTTCCGACGCGACCTTGGCCGACGCCACCAGCAACGGGTCGTGGGAGCCCGCTGGTGGCGGCTGGCCTGCGGGGGGTGTGGACCTCGGCGACGTGGCGGGTGTTCCGGGAGACAACGGCTACGACCTGACACTCGGCGAGTTCTCGCGCGTAATCGTGGATTCCGGCATCACTTTCCGCTACCTCCTGATCTACGACGCGACTTCGGGCGTGCCGCTGATCAATGTCGATCTGATCGAAGATCGGGTCGTCGCCAAGAACCGCGAGCTTGTGATCAATTTCCGTGGTGCTTTTCTCCTGAATTTCCGCAGCTAAGGGGCTGGCATGCTTTCGTTTACAGAGCGCACCGTTGCCAGCCCGCAGGTCGCGATGTTCGACATCCTGATCAGCCACAACGGCAAGCATGTCGTCGCGGCCGTGTCGAACCTCCCCATGGCGATCCGCTCTCGGGACGCAAACGATGCTTTCGTGGCGGGCGCTGCGGCCGGTTGGGGCACAGTCAACTCCGGCGGCGGCGCGTTCTCTCGGGACAATCAGTATCTCTTCCTGTCAAGCGGAACCTACCTCATGCGCGGCACGCGCGTCGGGGAAGCCTATGATTACGACGGCTGGAACATCAATTCCGGCGGCCCGCGCGGGGTGGATGTCAATGCCGACGGGTCCATGGTGGCGGCCGGTATCGGCAACGCCTGCGTGGTCTACCGGGTCTCGGACAAGGCGGTCCTTCTGAACTACAACTGCGCCGATCTGGTCGAGGATGTTCGGTTCTCCCCTGACGGCCAGTACCTTGTGGCAGGTGCCCGGACCACGGGGCCTTTCCTGTTTTCTATTGCCGGTGGAGTGATCACGGCGCGCGGTGCTCTGGGGGCAGGCTACGGCAACTGGAACTTCACATGGCATCCCGATAGTGACCATTTCGCCGCCTCGCAATATCTGAATGGCGTACAAGGGCTCCACATATACAAGAAGGCGAGCGCGACTTCGTTCACTCGGCTGGCCGCCCCTTTCAGTGACGGAGGACCCGGCGGCGCGGTGATCGGTGCAGCCTATCTTGGTGGAGCCGGAGAAGGCTACCTTCTGACGGCGCGGCTCGGGGCGTATCCGGCGAAGCTCTATAGGCGCGACGGGGATTCCTACATCCTCGATACCGTCGAAGGCTTGCCGACTTTTACCAGTCTGGAGGCGTTGAAGGCTGCCAAGGACGCCAACACCATCACCTACTTCAACTCCGGCGGCCCGATCAAGGTTTTCGATTTCATCCCGCCGCCAATCTCCTCGGAAGGCGCATTGGTCGGCCCGTTCGCCGATCTGGCCGCCGAGGTCGGCTTGGGTTTCGAGGCGAACGGCGACCTGACTGGTCCTTTCTCAGAGATGACCGGAGACATCCAGATCGCGTCCGGCGGATCGGGCGACCTGATCGGCCCCTTCGCCGAGACCGGCGGGCTTGTGGCGTTTGGTGATCCGGGTGTTGCCGTCGAGATCGAGGTTCGGGTGTTCCCGGCTCAAATCCAGTTGACCCCCTCGGGATCGGTCATCAGCGACCGGGCTCCGGGGTGGTTCTCTTACGGCGAACTGGTCGGCCCGTTCGCGGATGCCTCGGGCGAAGCGCTCCTGCCGCTGGAGCTTTCCGGCGACCTGATCGGGCCGTTCGTGTCCAGCAGCGGAACCGGCGAGGTCGAGATCGAAGGAACGGCCGCTCTTGTCGGCCCCTATGCGGATTTCGCGGCCGAGGTGGTCTTGGTCCTGCCGACCGTGCAAGGCGACCTGACAGGCCCCTACGCCGATCTGGCGGGCGAGGTCGTCGTGCCTATCGCGGTCATGGCCGATCTGGTCGGCCCCTATGTCTCCAGCAGCGGAACCGGAGAGGTCGAAGTCGAGGGCAACGGCGCGCTGGTCGGCCCGTTCGCCACGTTCGCGGCCGTGGTCGGCATGCTCAATGAGGCGGAAGGCGAACTGACCGGCCCGTTCATCGACGTGTCGGGTCTGGTCGAGGTCCCGCATGTGGATGTCAGCGCCGCGCTGGTCGGCCCGTTCGCGGATGTCTCGGGCGAAGCGAATGTGCCGTTCGGGGTCTTGGCCGAATTGACCGGGCCGTTCGCCGATGTCGCGGCAGAGGCCGAAGTTCCGCAGGCCGCCTATGGCGATCTGGTCGGCCCGTTCGCCGATGTCGCCGGGGAGATGGGCACGGAGTTTCGGATCGACGCCAATCTGCGCGGACCCTATGTTGCAGTCGAAGGGACCTTGCTCTATCGAAACAGTGCCGACATCGCCTTGACCGGGTTCCTGCCTCGCGTGAGGATCATGACCTACGAGCAAGAAGATGGCCCCGGCTACGATAACGCGCCGTCCTTGGGCAAAGGCAGCGGCTTGCGGGTCGGGGGCGGTCCTTCGTTCGGCATGAACAAGTCATTCGGGAGATAACAGATGGCCGCCACGACTCTCTACCATACGATCACCCCGGACGAGTGGACGCAGGTCGCCAGCGGCTTCTCGTTCATCCTCGTGCAGCTTCGCTCGCATGGCGTGGTCCGCATGCACGTTGGCGACAGTGAGGCCGTCGTGGATGACGACTCGGCCGACATCGTGCTGGCGCGCGGCATGTCTGGTGCGGAATCCTCGTTCTCGGCGGGCGGCGTCCCGGACGGAACGGCGGTGTGGCTCCGCTCCGTCAACGGGTCCGAACAGGTCAGCGTGCTTTCCTACTGATGTTGTGCTTGACGGCGACGTGCTGAACGTGCCGCTCCAGAACCTTCCGGGCCGGGGAAAAGCTCTTCCGGCCCGCTTCCATGTCGTCTTCGTTCCAATCCTGCGCCATCCGGCACATGACGGCCCAGACGCCCTTTGCGTTCTTGCGGTCGTAGCGCATGGTCATGAACAGGTCGTAGAGATCGGCCCCGCGCTGCTTGCGGCGGTTATTGTGGGCCGTGCGGCACTCGCTGGCGCAGAAAATCTGTTCGTGGGCGCGAACGGTCTTGAATTGCTTGCCGCACTCTAGGCACTTGCACATGTCGTATCTCCGTCTGTTTCTGATCTGACGTGTACACGGCAAAGGCCCTTTCTGCAAACAAAAAGTTGGGATATAAGGGCTATGGTTAACACGGAGGGAATCCCATGAACGAACATGTGCAGCGCGTCCAGAAAGCCTTGCTCTTGGCAGGCTACGATCTCGGGCGCTTCGGGGCCGATGGCGACTTCGGCCCGAAAACCGCCGACGCCGTGATGACGGCCATCAACCTCTCCCGCATGATCGGCACGCACGAAGCCGTGGTCAAGGAAGGGGCACAAATCGAGGCTCCGGCCCTCAACGGCCGCGACGATCCGATCCCGGCGCTTTGGCTACCAATGGCCAAGATGAAGCGGATTATCATGCACTGGACCGCCGGGTCTTATACGGCCTCGGAAGAGGACAAAGAGCACTACCATTTCCTGATCGACGGGTCGGCCAAGATCATCAAGGGAGTCCATTCGGTCTCGAATAACGAGGTGATCCGGGGAAGCAATTATGCCGCTCACACCTTGAACTGCAACACGGGCTCCATCGGTATCTCGATTTGCTGCATGGCCGGTGCCACGGAATCGCCATTCAATCCCGGCAACTACCCGATGAAAGCCGAACAGTTCGGGGTCCTGATCGAAGCCGTGGCGCAGCTTTGCGAGGTCTACGACATCCCGGTCACGCCGCAGACCGTTTTGTCGCATGCCGAGGTGCAGGGCAATTTGGGTATTCAGCAGCGCGGCAAATGGGATTATACTCGCCTTCCGTTCGACCCCCAAATCAAGGGCGCGCGCGCCGTGGGCGACCATATCCGCGAACGTGTCTCCCTGTTCGTCTAGGAGAATACCGATGATGAAGACCTTCGCCATGCTCGCCGCCGTTTCCATGCTGGCGGCGAGTTGCCAGACAGGCGGTGTGGACGCCACGATCCAGAGCAACCTCCCGAGGACGTGCGCCCTGATCGAGACCTCGCACCTCGCCTTCACGGTGCTGGCCGCAGCGGGTCAGGTGAGCAAGAGGACGGCGCGCGCCGAGCTTGCCGCCTACACCAGCACGCGGACCATCTGTGCCAATCCCGAGACCGCCACGGCGACCGACGCACTGGTCACGGCCGCCACGGCATATGCAACGATCTCCTCGGCGCTCGCCACGGAAAGAAAGAGGAAGAAATAATGGACGACATCCTCGAAATCACGAGGCCGCTTCTGGAGCTTCTGGTGACACTGGTGGGGCCTATCCTGATCGGGTGGCTCGCGACCCGACTCGCCACGGCGCTCAATGTCAAGACCGAGAAAGACCGGATCGCCTTGGAGGTCGCGTTGCGCAATGCGCTCCATTCCTCCGCGTCGAACGCATGGCTTTTCGCCTTGAAAAAGTTCGGGATTTCCTTTAGCGAGATCAAGGGGCTAGGCCCGGCCGATCTCCCGAAGGTGATGGCCTTTGCGAAGGAATACGTGCAGGATAAAAATCCAGATGCTCTCGCCAAGCTAGGGGTGTCGAGCAAGCAGTTGGAAGAAATTTTGCTGACGAAGTTGCCTGCGGTGAGAATGGAATGATTCCAAGGCTTTGTGGCTGAAAAGGATAACGCCGGTCCTTCGCGGGATCGGCGTTTTCCATGTGTACCTGCAAGATATTGTACTTTTGGAGCGCGAACGGACCCGGTACAATCAGGGTCATCATGGAAATGGTCACGACTCAATCAGTCGGAGAAAGGAAGCCCAACATGTTTTGGGGCATTGGCGATTCCTCAAAGCTGTCCACGGAGGAGAAGCAGACTCTTGACGCTCTCCGGCGGCTTGGGGAAACCGGGCATATCGTGGGATTGACGCCGGACCAAACCAAGGTGGCTATCGCGGCCATCACCTTCTATTCGAACGTCACGGCCACGACAGGCATCATCGCCGGAGCGCGGAACGTGCTCTTGTTTCTCGGCTCGCTTTGCGTCATGTGGTGGGCCGTGAAAGATGTTGTCGTGCAGTTCATCAGGTCATCCGCAGGAGTGTAAAGCGTGCCGTATCGTAAACTGTCATGGTGGCGTTTTCGCGCTATCGAACTTGCCGTCGCCGGAGGGATCATGGCGTCGGCAATCTATCTGTCCGACTACTTCCAGCAGCGGTATCGGGCGGATGTCCCGGCGGCCAACTGGTTCACGGTCAATGACATTTACGTGCCGGATTTCCGGGTCGGGGAGAACCCGACCTTGGTCTATGACCGGACGATCAAGGAACCGTTTCGCGGCTTCTGGGTGATCGAAATCGAGCGGTTCCTGCAAGATGGAAAGACGGTGCTGGCCTGCACCGGCTCCGGGGTCAATGATTACGAGGTGACGGATTATATTCCCAAGAACGAGGTCGCGTTCGAATGGCTGATCGGACGCGAGTGCGATGATCTGGAGCCCGGTTCCTATCGCATGCGCGGCTCGTGGTTGATGAAGCGCTACGGCTGGCCGGACAAGCAGGTCGTGAAGTATTCGAACGTGTTCCAGATAAAGCCCTAGATCGGCGGCTCGGCGGTTGCCCGCCGGGCGCGCTTGATGATCATCTTTGCATATCGAACCTGTCTTGCAGAAAGCTCGTAGTCGAACTGATACTCGTAGGGCACGGTTCGGGCAAAGTCGAGGTCTTGGAAATCGAGAGTATCGGCCGCCTCTTCTCCGGCTTTCTTGAGGGCGTCGAGGAGTTCTCGACTCTCTGTTTGGCCTCCATCATCGCGCTCCTCAAATCGCGATGAATAGTCCCGGTAGCGCCCATAGTAGTCCCTCCTGTAAGGTTGTTGGGGCTTGTCTCGATAGACGATCTTGTCCACATAGACGATACGTTCCCTGCCCGACAGCAGAAGCTCGGCCAAGGTCTTCTTTTCCTCGGCCGCGATCCGCTTGATGAAGCGCAGGGCGTTAAGCTGTTCGCCCTCGTGATCGCTGCCGAGCATGCCAATGAATTTCTCCAGCTTTGAGCGGTTGTCAGCCAATGTCAGGAACTCTTTTAATCAGTTGATTAAACCACGCTGGCTATCTCGGTCTCGTAGGCCGCAACATCCAGCGGGTCGTCAAAGAGGGTGTTCTGGTTGCCCCAGACCGTCCAGCCAGCGCGGGACTGACGGCCGAAAAGCTCCAAATACGGCCCGTGGGTGAGCTTCACGATGCTTTCCGGTACTTCATCCGGTTTGCGGCTATGTTCGCGCCGTGGGGCCAGAATGAGCCGCCTGACGCTCTTGCTGACGCGCTTCGGACTCCGGTAGGTCGCGAGGAACGACCGCTCGCACTCCTGTTCGTCCTCGCCGAAGTCGCACTCGTAGGCGTGTTCCGGGTTGGCGCGCGTCCAGAACCCCGTGCCGATGGGGAAGGTGCCGGGCTCTTTCCCGGTCTTGGCCCAGTAGAAGCCGACCGTTTTGTACTTGAAGCCCCAAGCTCGGATCACGTCGAGCGCGATCTCGGCATGGCTATCGATCACCCAGAAGTGCATGATCGCGCCCTCGGGATGGCAAAGGTCGCGCACGGGCAGGGCCTTGATCTGGTCCAGAGTCATCGTCTCGTAGTGATTGTCCGGGCTCTTGCCGAGGCCCTTGCCGGACCATGTGACGTATTTCCACGGCACGTCAACATACAACGTCCGGTAGTGTTTCTTGCGGAGACCCGCGAACGGCCCTTCGGTGATCAGCATCCCATTTCCTTCACACAAAGTCGGCTATGTCGAAATCGTCTTCCGGGACCGCAGCCTCCATGGCCTGTTCAAGCGTGTCCGCGATGAAGACCCGGAACGAGCCGTCGTCATTCCGGGTCGATACTTGCCAGCGACGATCCGCCGTGGGGAAGATCGTCAGGCCGTTGGTGGCTTCAATGCGATGAAGCCAATCGATCATACGACGGTATCTCCGTCGTCATCGGGCGGCAGCATGCCGAGGGCGGCCCGGTAGGTGTCGAGGATGGCTTCGAACACCATCCTCTCGTCCCGGTCCTGCTTCCGTTCGGCGATGATCTTGCGGATGGCCTTGGCCTCGAAGCCCCTCGCCTTGGCCTCGCCGTAGACATCCTTGATGTCACCAGCGATGGTCTTCTTCTCCTCTTCCAGCCGTTCGATCCGTTCGATGAACGAACGTAGCTCGTCGCGGGCGACCCCGTGGGCGTCTGCTTGGTTCGGCCGGGGCTTGCCGTCGGATGTATGAGCGCGCGCCATCAGACGACATCCGAGAAGTCGTCTTCCTCGGCCTCCGGCTGTTCATCCTGTTCGTCCGGCTCCTGCACAACACCATGGTGCGGGTCGATCACCGACGCGCCATCCCGCTTGAGCTTGGCCCATTCGTCGCGCTTGACCTTCACGACGCGCGGGTCCGACGGATAGACCTGCTCGCCTTCGATCTCGAAGATCACGTTGGCGGTCGGCCAGTGCCAGAAGCTCTTGGTCTTGTAGGACTGCTCGCCGAAATGCAGCGGCCGCAGATCGGGCTTTCCGTCGGGCTGGACCGGCACGTCCTTGGGGAGCGGTTTCTCCATCCGGGGCTCGGCCGGGTGCTGTTCCATGAAGTCTGCGACGTGCGCGCGGGCGTCCGTCCAGTCCTCCAGAACCGTGCCGCTGGAGGGGTGCGACCACATGCCGTCCGGGATGTAGATCAGACTGCCGGGGCCAACGGAGCGGTTGCCGACCGGGAAGATCGGGAACGCCATGTTGCCGCTGATATGCTGCCACGCCAGAATCGGCGTGTCGGTGTAATCACCATCGGCGTCGAACTGCCGAAGGTACGTACCGGGCGAGGCCGGGAAAGTGTTCATGCTCCTACTCCATAGCGGTTGATAAGGATGTCTTCGATCCGGTTCCAGAGGAGCACATGGTACGGCCCGTCAGGGAGCGGTTTCGGGTCTGTCACCCAGAGCGACAGGGTGAGGCAGGCGGCGGTTTCGAGGTCGCCGAGATCGTTGACCCGGCAATACTCGTTCATCGTGTACATCGGGCTCGGGTTGAGGATCGAGAAGAGGTTGTTCTGCCGGATCGCCGCCTGCCGGATTTCGATGATATGCAGGGCTTTCTTCAACGACTCAATCGCCTTCTCGCGCTCGATACTGTGGTGCCGCGAGATGTATTTCAGGATGGTGTGCGAGGCCGAGTCCCATCCGTTCGCGAGCGTGAACTGGAACGGCTGGAGCTTGAGCTTGACATAGTGGTCGCCGCCGATCTGGCGGGTATGGGGGTTATTCATTTCAGGTGGAAACCTCTATTTGTTCAACACGGTCCATGTATTCCTGATCATCGAAATCGTCAGGGCAATCCGGGTCGTCTTCGCCTTCATGCGCCTTGCGCCACTCGTCGGGGTCGTTCTGGAACTCGACGTAGGTCTCGACCAGCCCCGTATGCTCGTTCAGCGCGGACTCCCATTCGGTTGCGATGTCTTCCAACTCGGACGCCGCCTCGTCGCACGCATCGGCGCGCTGTTCAAGCATCTGGCCCGTGTCTCCCTGTTGAAGACCCTCCGGCATGTTGTCGAACTTGCCGCGTTCTTCCTCGCCGATCTCGCGGATGGCGTCGGCCAGCGCGCTCACGTCCTCGTGGGAACCGATCTCGGCCTTGGAGTCCTCCCAGTCATAGAGCGCGGAAAGGAACGCGCTGTTGGTCAACTGGGAGCGTTTGAACGGGGTCTTCTGGCGAAGCTCCCGGCTGGAGCGCGGCCCAGTCTTCATCTTCGTGTAGTAGTGAACGTCGCCTTTCTTGATACCGAACTGGGGGTAGTCCTTGGCGGCCTTCACTTGCTTTACGCGGGGCATCGGTCATCCTTCCTCTCTGTCTGGGATTCGGGATGACCGTAACCAACATTCAGTTGGCAGTCAACCCGCCACGGGTGTCGTAATATCGAGGTAGACCGGGAGCCCGACCTTGGCCGAGGTGGCGTTGAACTTGTTGCTGACCAGAGCCCGGAGGTCACTGGTGGAATTTTTCACGGCGATGGCGTGGGCGATATCCAGAACCCCGGCCAGCGCCTCGGCAAGTATCTCCTCGAAGCCTTCCATCGGCTCGTTCCAGTGATGCTCGTCCACGAGGAAGCAGACATAGCCGACGCGCGCGTCCAACCGGATTCCGAAGTCTTCGGCCCCCAGTCCCTTGCAGGTGTCGCAGAGCGCCCCAGAGCCGAACGGGATCGGGTTGATACCTGCGGTCATGGCGACCAGATCGGTGCAGATCACCACGTCGGCCAGTTCGTCGGCGAGATCGTTGTCGCCCACGCGCGAGCCCTTGAGCCCCTTTGCGGCCCGGACGAGCTTCTTGAGCACGTTGCAGAGTTCGCCCGCTTCTCCGGCAAGCTCGTTGACCCGCCATTTCAGATCGATCTTGTTCTCGGGGTCCCAGATTTTCTGCCGGGCTTCATTGGCCGTGCGAAGGGTCGTAAAAACCGTGTTCATTGGTCGTCTCCAAACCGTGGGATATCAGGAAGGCTCATAGGATAGTCCTCCGGGAAGTTGAGCCATGCGAACTCCCCGAAGAGTTCAAACGCCGCCGCGTCGTATGCCTTGGCCGCCTCTATAGCGGTAGCGAAGCCGCCTAGTGAGCGGGTCTTCTCTTCGAATGTGATCCTCGCCCGGAACCGGGTCTTCTCCCTCGTGACGCCCTTGTAGCCCGAGAGCCCGAAGCCGCAGCGATTGAGGTTGTTCTGGTCGTGCGTCGTGACCCGCAGGTTCGGCCGCATGTTATTCAGGGTGTCCGTGTCCTTGTGATCAACCCGCATGGTGGGCGGGCATCCCGTGAGCATGCGATGCAGGTAGATCGTCTTGCCGTGTACATACGTGCGGATATAGGGCTTCCCGCTGGCGTTGGCGGTGTGGGCGGTCCAGCGGTGCCGGGAAATCCTCTCCGCGTCTATGTCCGACACGGAGAACTGGAAACCGTTGTTCGTCCAGAAGCGCTGCATGTCATTCGCACGGTGCGTGCTTGCCGCCACCGAACACGTATTCCCGCCATGCGATCCAGCACCATCGGCCGTCCCGATGCTTGAGAAAGCCCCACGGCCTCTTCTTGCCGGATCGCCAGACGATGGTCACGACGCGACCGGGGCCGGAGTCGGTGTGCTTGCCGTACCATTTTCCGAGGACGCGATGACAATGCTCGGCCGGGCGGAAGCTCAAGCGCCAAGCCGGGACGACGTTTCTGGAACATGCCGGGTTCTTCTCGTCGGCGAGGAAGACGACGGTCTGCTCTCGCCCTAAGAACGCGAGATCGGGGTTGGCCACCTCTTCGACATAGGCCGTCAGCGGGAACGTCCAGAAATCCCACGGGTGGTCATGGCAGTCCGGGTCCTGATCGCCCCGGTAGAAGATATGCAGGCGCAGGCGGCCGATCCAGTAGCGCGTCATGTAGGGGGTCGCGTGCTCGTCTTCCTTGCCGTAGACGACGCTGCGGCCCCAGAGCCGGTCGCTGCTTGTGGTCTGTTTCTTCGCCGATTCCTCGAAAGCCGTCTTCATGTCAGTGCTCCGCGTACTGGGGCCGGTTCCTCCGCATGGCGCGCTCCCGCTTCTTTTGCAGGAGGGTCATGGCGGATTCAGCCGACCGGGCGATGATGAAGGCCGGGCGTCGGCGCAGGCTTTCGGGCGTGTCCTTGTCGAACTTTGCCCGAACCTTCCAGCGCATGACGCCCTTGTAGGGCTCGTAGGAAATGTGGAACTTTTTCATACCGGGCCGTCCTTGGGGTTGGCTTTGCGCGCGTCCATCATCAGGCGGGTCAGTGCTTCCGGGCTCCGGCCGAGTTCGTCGGTCTCCTCCAGAAAATGTGTCATCAGGCCGATCACTCGTATCGGGCCGATGGAGTTCTCGAAGATCGTAGAAAGTCTGGCCTGCATGACCACGGCGACGGCGAGCGTGAAGGTCTCGCAATACCGGCCGAGGAGGTCGGCGATGATCTTGTCCACCTCTTCGACGGCTTCCCGGCAGGTCGAGCATCCGCAGATGGTCTTCTCGCCGCGCGCCGCGATCCGCGCCTCACGGGCGAGGTCTTCGACCTGCTTCTTGATGTCAGCCATCGGTGGGCTCCGTTCTAAGGATGGAGTGGGCACGGCACTCGATATAGCGCCAGTCGCCCTTCTTATCGGTCTCGCCCGAGCGCTTGAAGAACCGCGATCCCCAGATCAGGACATCAGGTTCCAAACCGTCGGCCATCTTCGGCACGATGGCCCGCACGACCAGATTCTCGGGCTTGGTCGAACGGGTGTAAAGCTCGAAGGTCTTGTACATCGGGATCATTGCGGGAGCGCTCCTGTCTCGCGCCATGTGTTCTGCCCGCTCTTGTCGCGGCACATGTCGGTCGCCGGGTCGTAGATCACCACGTTGTCCGGCAGATGGTCAAGGCAAACCCAGTGCGCGTTGCCGTCGCTGGAATCGATGGGGGAGCACATGAACACCTCGCCGTGGCCGTAGGTGGCGCTGGCGCGCTCGGTGCCGACGCAGGAGATGCAGCCGACCCGCGTGTTCTCGGGCAGACAATCGTAGGCTTCGGGGCGGCCATCGGGCCGGGTGACGACAACGCGCGGGTCTTTCATAGCGGCTTGAACTTCCTGTTTGCTTTCTTCGTGGCGGCGTCCAGTTGCGCCTTGAGGTGTGGGTGCATCAACGCCAGCAGTCCCGGCGTGTTCATCACTTCGACGGGCGCGGTCGCGGCCGGGCCGTCGTAGAGAACTCGCCCATCTGCAATCGCGATGACGATGCCGGGTCGGACGTTCTGAGTCGCGACGATGGTGATCGGGTTGCCCCCGTCGGCGCGGATTTCAACGCCTCGAAACGCTGCATCTTTCTGTTCCATTGGATGTCCCTGAAACTGACGTATTCGATTTCCTTGTAGCCGGAGGGGCTGGAAGGCCCCGCCAGCGCCAGCATGATCTCGTAGCCACCGCGCACCTCTCGGGGCTGGAGGGTTTCGAGATGCCCGGTGAAGAAGTCCTCCCGGCCCGCCTCCTCGTAGTCCCGGTAGAGCGTGATCGGGATGTTCCGATACTGCCAACGGATCAGGAAGAGGGCGAGCCGTAGGAGGAGCTTTTTCATGCCCGGAGAGCCTTCTCGACCTCGGCCGCCATATCTTCGTCAACGGCCTCCATGGCGTCCTTGAGCGAGTTCGCAGAGGCCGAACCGAGGATGTCCTTGGCCCGGCGCTCCATTGAATCGAGGCGTTCCTGTGCCTCCGGGGTGATCGGCTTGCGCGCGTAGGGCATCATGCGGGCTTCGGCCAGCTTCACAGGATCGCCCTCGGGGTGGATCGGTTCGCCAAACGATCCGGTCGTAAGGCGGTTGGTCGAGATGCCTGCCGACATGCGCTCGACCGGGGCCAGCGACTCGGCCATGACCGCGCCGACGTGCTTGCCGGTCATCAGCAGGAACTCGGTCAGCAGCGGCTTGTCCAGCCGGGCGAACTGCGGGTTCGCCTTGACGGCCGCGTTGATGGCGGCCTCCAGCATGCTCCTGCGGGTGTGGTCCTGCGCGTCCGGCAGGTCGTGGAATTTCGATCCGTCGGCGGCCTCGTAAGCCGGGACGGTCTTGATCTGGAACTGTTCCTTGAGGGTCAAAGCCATTTCTCGTTTCCTTGTGTCAGGGAGGTTATTCATAGCCAACGAAATGTTGGTAGTCAATCGTCTTCCTCGATCCGGTAGCCCTGCCTCGGGTTGCCGTACTTTTCGGAATACCATCGGCAAGGGCGATTGCAGTCGCCCACGCCTTTCATGTTCCAGCGGGTCTCCATGATCCGCTTGGCCTCGGCCGCGAGGGCACGAGGGTCTTTCTCCGGGCTGTACATTTCCAGCATGGCCTCCGGCTCTACCATGGCGCAAGCACCAGTAGGGCCAGAAAGATCACGGTGGCGACGGCCAGCAGAATCCGGGCTTGATTACTCGTCATCCTCGTTGTCCAGCGTATCGAGATAGCGCTTCACGGCATCCCAGTTTTCATAGGCAGCGACCAGCGATTCCCGGTTCTCCTGTTCCTCGTCCATGGAGGCTTCCCAAGCGTCTTCGTCCCGGACGTTGATAAGCTCCTCTTGGATCAAGTCCTGCAACACCTCGGGGTCGAGCGCGTCAAGCTCCCACGATTCCGAGCCGAACTCTTCCTCGTAGCGCGTGAAACGGCTGTCCGTGTCCTTGGCCGGGTTCGGGGGCGGGTTGTACTCTTCGATCTGATCCATGTTCAAGGCCAAGCGCCGAACTTCCACGAAGCCCCGACTAAAAAGCTCCAACCGGGTCGCGGCGTCGTTCGGCATGTGGATGCCCGACGGGTCGTGGTCGCCCAGATAGAACACGACTGGCCGGAACCCGGCCCGGCGTTGCGCCTGAAAGCGCTTTCCGGCGGCATAGATTTCAGACTGGCTGGCGTATCCCCGGCAGGCGAAGTAGGGCACGCGAAGGTCTTCGCAGATGGATTCGATCACGCCCATCAGAGCGTCCTTTTCGATCCACACCTCGGGCCGGTATCTCTGTTTCAGCCACGGGTTTTCCTTGTACTGGTCAGCTACGACGCGCAAGATTTCCGCCGGGCTTGACCATGCACTCGGGTATTTGACATTGCGGGTGCGATCCTCAATCGTGCTCCAGTCGATAAGACCCGCCTGCCGGGCTTCGTCAATTATGGTCCCGAGCCGCTTGTACTCGGACTGCTTGTTCGGCAGGATGTCGCGCGCCACGAACTGGTAGTAAAGCTGGCGCAGGGTCAGGGTGAAGCCGCGCCGCTGGTAGTCCGTGGTGATTTCGACCGCATGCTGGATGATGTCGAGCGTCTTTTGCTGAAAATTCTTGTCGATGAATTTCTCGATAGCCATTGAGGGCTCCGTTACGTCAGGAAGTAGAAGGCCGCGCCGAGGACGATCCCGAGGGCGGCGAGTGTGAGGATGATGGCGTTGGCTTTGATCACGATTTCTGTCTCCATTGGAAGGTGTGCCAGTTCGCGGCCAGCCAGTCGCCGACATGCCGGATCGCGTCTTGTTCGGTGTAATGCGCGCCGCCTATCCGCTGGCCGAGACATCCGGCATACCACGGGCCGCCTTCGTGCAGTTGGATCACATAGGCGATCTCCAGCCTTCGGACGGTGCGATCCTTGCGGCGCTTCCGGCGGCCCCAGAACTCGGCTATGGCGTGCATCTCGATTCTCCAGTTGGGCGGCGGCCGGGGCTGCGGAATCGCTCCCGCCGGGGTAGCCCGGCCGCCGCCATCCCTGACAGGGATTCCTATCTCCTCGGGGGCCTTGCGGGCTTTCCGCTTGATTCTCCCGGCTTTACGGTTTGTGGGTAGGCGTTGGGCGCTTTTGCGGGTCCGAGGGCGATGTCGATGTAATCCACCGCCGTGCAGCCCGGTTGAATGTGGGCGGGCATCCAGAGGGTGTCGGTTATCGCGATTTCGTCGGTCATGATGCATTCTCTGACGGCGAGAAGCGCCTTTTCGAGCGCTTCGATACGTTCTTTGTCGGTCATTTCAGTCATGGTTCCCTCACTCTATTCGGGAGATGGCTTCCTGCATCTCCATAATCTTCTTTTCCATGGTCTCGAATTTGAAGGCCAGATCGAGCGCGCTCGCCTGCAATCGGGCGGCCTCGGCGCGCATGTTCTTGGCCTCACCGACCAGCTTGTCGAGGTCTTCGTTGCGCTGCGTCTTTCCGAAGTTTTCTTCCCGGACATCCTTGATCCATGCGCGCGGGACATTCAAGGTGTCGGCGAGGTGCTGGTCGGACGCGGAGCCGATATACCGGCCCTTGGATTCATCCCAGTTCTCGTCAATAGCTCGGAAGACGCGGCGCTTGTCGGCCGCCGTCATCTGGCGCGGGGGTTCGATGGCGACTGGTGCTTGGGGCATGGAGATAACCTTGGCTTCGATTTTCGGGGGGTTGAGGCATGTGGGGCAGACGCACTTCTTGCCGACCTGCCAGCCCTTCTGCTTGAACTTCTTGGTCAAGACCGTCTGGGGCAGGGAGCCGGTGTGGCCGCTGGCGATGATCTCGTCTCGGGCCTTGCAGCGTGAGCACTCGATGACGTAGCCGGAGCGGTCTCGGCCGTCTTCGGCGCGTAAGGTGGTTCGGGCGAAAGCGTGGCCCATCCTTGTGATCTCCTCTCGGTTGGATTTGACCCGCACGGCGATCCCGGTCAGGGTGGGCACGTCGTCGGGGATGTGGTAGACCGTCGCGGCCGGGACCGGCAGGCGGCGGCCGTGGTAGAGCGTGGAATCGGCGTCTCGCTGCTCAATAAGATCGGCGTCGGGGTTCCAGCGCATGGCCTCGACCAGCAGCCACATGAACATCATGTAGCGTGCGTCATTGTCGGCGAGGTCTTCGTCTACCACACCCGTCTGGTCGCAGACGAAGGCGAGATCGCGAAGCCGGAAGACCGCGCGGCCCTTGAGCATGGCGAACGCGGACCACTGGTAGAAGTGCAGAAGCGCGCCATCCCAGACCGTGAAATGGAGGATGTCGGATTCCTTGCCGATCTGGGTAACAGAGGGCTCCGGCGGGTGATCCCAGAGGTCGCCGAGGGCCGGGGCCATGACCCCGGACCACGATTTGTCGAGCCGTTTGATGTTGGAAAGCGCGATCCGTGCCCGAGAAGCCGTGAAGAGATCGCGGTGCGGGAAGTCGATTGCGTCCACCGTAAAGCGGCCGTTTTTCATCACGGCCTGCAATAGCCGTATCTCTTCGAAGGTCTTCATAGCGGGTAGCTCGGGTCGGTGAAGTAGCGGGCGCAAATCTCGTCATACTTAGCGAGGACGTGGGTATAATCGACTTCGACGGCCCGGAGCCCAAGCCTACGCTTGGTCATACCACTACGGGGTTCTCGCACCTCGTATTCCACCACGGCCAGCCGGGCATGGATTCTGTGGAACAGCCAGTCGCGCTTGATGTTGGCCGCGTCGGAAAATCGGAAGATGTCGGCGACTTGCCGCATCGGGTTCCGGTTGTCGCCAGCCGTGACGATCTGAGGCGGGTGTTTCGCCGTGAGACGGATCATCTTCGTATTGGCCAGATCGGGCGAGTCGCCCGTTTTGGCGGGATCGATTAGTCGCCAATCCACCCATCGAAGCTCCTCGGGAAGATCATCCCAAAGGATGGAAACACCGTACAGGCGGGTGTTTGATGGCTCGAAATTGTAGCTCTCGTAGAAGCTCGGCCAGTACAGGCGGCTCGCGGTGATGATCCTATCGTCCATCGTTCTTCCCCGTGTAGTCGTTCTCCCGCAGAACATGCAGCAGGGCTTCTTGGATGAAGGGCTCCAATGCGATCTCGGCCTCGTTCCGCTCGCCCTTGATCCGCCAGACGAACGGGTTGTTGGTCCGCTGGATTTCCAGTCGTTCGCCCGTGGCCGAGGTCGTGGTGGCGATGGTTTCGGTAAGCCAGAGATGGGTCGGTTTCTCGGGGATCGGGGTGACGGTGACGCGCGGCGCGTTGATGTTGATGTCAGTCATGATGCCAGTGTCCACATTTGGTGCAAACCATGATCGGGCCGGAGAAGCCCCAACTGCTCTCGTAAGCGTGTTGGCAGGGCGGTGTTTGCGGCGTTCTGACCTCGCGGTACATCTCACGGATCGGGGTGTCCTTATGAACTATGGGCTTGTTCCAGATGTCAGGCATGGCGGTTCTCCGGTTAAAAAAAAGGCGTCCTACCAGTTAGACGACGGGCCGAGACCCGGCAGGATTCGAACCTGCATTTCCTTGTCGGGGTGTCCTGACCGTTAGACGACAAAGGCCGGATTCGAACCGGCGTTTCCCCATTAGAAGTTGGAGGGGCGTAGCAGGCGTTGAACCTACCTCTGGCTCGTCCCGAACCACCGGGCCGCCCCTCCCGCCAGACGGCCATCGCGGAAGCGAAGTCCTGCGCCGTCTGGCCCGCGTCAGGAACGCGGTTTACTTGACCGCCACGAGGTCGAGAAGCTTGCCAGCCTCGCGCTCCAGTTCCACGCGCTCGTCCTGAAACTGGATCGACTTGGCGTGGGCGGTGAGGCCGGTCACGACATCCCAGAGGGTTTCGACCGGGCGGTCTTCCTCGCGCTCGTGGGCGGCCTTGATCAGCGTGGACATGCGGCCCGTGAAGCGCTTCTGCATGAAGGCGTCGAGGTCGTCGCCGAGCTTCTTTTCCTGCGCCGCCTTGATCGTCTCTTCAATCGGCTTGGCGAGCGCGTTCGAATACTCGGTCAGGACCGGCGTGATCTCCTCCAGCCAGCGGTCGGGCGCGGAGACGGTGTGGCGGATACGGATTTCCTTGAAGTCCTGCGCGCCCCAGACGATCCGGTTGCAGCACGCATAGTCGAACAGGAAGAACGCCGCGCCGAGCGACTTGTCGCCGACTTCCGAGTTCCAGATGAAGAAGCCGCGCGCCAGCGTGCCGCTCTCGCCGTTGCGGCGATTGTTGACCGAGACCCGGTTCTTCTCGTCGGCGAGGAAGACGAACATGTCGCGATCCGAGGCGAACAGCGTCGTGTTGTCCTTGGTGATCGGCACGTCCTTGCCGAACTCGCCCGGCACCTTCCAGTCGCCGGTCACGCCGTCGCCGAACTTGTCGCGCAGGGCACCGACGATTTCCGAGTTCCAGACGCGGCCGTAGCGCGGGCCGGTGGCGGCCGTGACCATGGTCTCGGGCTCGTAGGTCAGGATGCCGACTTCCTCGGCGTCACGGTTGAACCGCATGGAGTAGTTCAGGGCATCGCAGGCGATGGGAGCGGCCAGCGTGCGCAGAAACCCGGCCGGAGCCTTGGCGAGCGCGGCGGCCTGACCGAACGACCAGTGATTCACGTCGTTCACGTCGCCGTTGACGGCCACCTTGAGACCCTTGAAGGTCTTGTCGTTCTCGTCCGGCACGAACTCGATCCGGCGCGTCGAGGCGACACGGCCGACCGAATTGTCACGGATATGGTGGGTCTTGTCGAAGAGGGCGTCCAGCGAGGTGAAGCGCTCGTCGCTCGGACGAGTGGCCCACTGGTGGGAAGCGTGCATGAGAGTTGCCATTGGTCGTCTCCTGTCAGGGTTGTCGGGTCTGGCCCGGCCCCTTCTATAGTCCCAACTTTCCGTTGGCACAATAGGAAATCGACATTCTGGAAAATATTTTTTAAAAAACCCCCGGAACCGGGGTTCCGAGGGTTTCAGTTTCACTGAGGGTCAATTCAAGGAGGTTGCGATGCTCCGATTCCAAGACTAGGCAGAGTCTCCGGGATCGTCAACCCACACCTTGAAAGGCGCGCCCGCGTGGCGCACGCCCTCCTCATATGCCGCAATCCGCTCTCCAGCCATCGTGCCGCCGCAGTTGACGCAGGTCGAGCGCTTGCCGAAGCGGTACTCGGCGGAACGGAACTGATGGCGTGTACACGCCTTCAAGATTTCGTGGTTGTGGCGCACTTCCTCGAAGGTCTTGCGTATCTCGTCCTTCGAGAGACCCGTCGCGGCCCCAAGCCGATCTACGAGCTTTTCGGTCATGGCGATTCCGATCTGGAAATTTCGATTGAAAAAGAAAAAGGGCGATTCCAATCCGAAAATTTCGTTTTGAAACCGCCCTATTTGAAACGGCGCGACCACGCCATCTCTTCCTGACACTCGTTCTATGCCATCATTCCTTTTCGGGATCAATAGCCGAGGCCAGCGCAATCGTGCAGACCGGGCTATCCTTCGGGATGGCACCATCACGGGACCAACGTTCACGGCAGACTTGGGTAGCTGCGAGCTTCAACTCCTGCGCCACCATCTTAGGGGATGGGGACTCTGCTACGTCGGTAGTAAAAACCGCCGGGTTGTCGTTCACTTCGGCGAGGGCCTGATAGAGCAGCTTGCCGCAGCGGTCGAGCTTGGCTTCGTCGGCGAGCCGGAGTTCTTCGAAACAATCGGCGTTGGCCTTGGCTGTGGGGCCGAGGGCGATCCTGATCCGTGCGGCCATATCTGTTTCAGGGGCATGAACATCTTCGCCTCCATCTACGACCTCAAGCGGGGTGCCATAGGGCTTGAAAGCCAGCGCGATATCCGAGGGTGATGGAGCAAAAGTGACCAAGCCCAGACCCACGACCGCGAGAAGCGGGGCGAGCAGGGTTCCCAAGAAGTCGCGCATTTGAGCCCTCGTATTGAGATCGTCAGGGTGATCAGCCGTGCGAATCGTCGGCTGCATTTCCTCCTCATAGCGCATTGCAAGTTACCTTTCACGTCTTCCAGTCCGAACCGCCAAACATTTCCAGTACATTAGGCTTTACGAACATGCGCTCGCCTTCATTCGAAACCAGTGTGGCGTGGCCTGATTTCGGGCCGAGGGAACCGGCGAGGTCTCCAAGGTAGGAGGCGGTCGCCGAACCGGGACCCGGCGAGGTTTCCAAGGTAAGCCGACCCCCTCGAAAGGTCAAACTATATACAGACAGCAAGGTTCCGGGCCGGATCGACGGGCCGCCTCGGGGCCGGGTCGCCGAGGGCCGAGGAGTCGGTGCCGTTAAGGTTAACCGTTAGGGTTAAGAATTAAGGTTAACGCGGGGTTAACGTTAAGGCTTTGGTAAGGTTACGAATTAAGGTTAACCCGGCTTACGGGGCATTTGATTAAAATTTTAGATATCCCGGTCTCCCGGCTGGCGGTTGCCCGGTCTCCCGGCTCCCGGCTGGCGGTTGCCCGGTCTCCCGGCTGGCGGTTGCCCGGTCTCCCGGTTGCCGGTTGCCCGGTCTCCCGGCTGGCGGTTGCCCGGTCTCCCGGTTGCCGGTTGCCCGGTCTCCCGGCTGGCGGTTGCCCGGTCTCCCGGTTGCCGGTTGCCCGGTCTCCCGATATTTCCGCCAAAACGGGCCGCCAGCGCGCGCGGGAGATGGCTAGGCTAGGGCTATGGCCTAAAACACTGAATCGCGTTGTACGGCCGTTTATGAGCGATTGTAGGCATAGGACAAAAAAAAGCCCGGCTCAAAGCCGGGCTTGCGTTACTTCCTTCCTGTTAGCTTGTCTAATTCATCATCCGGGCTTGGCTTGGCTAGGTGAAAAACCCATGCGCCAAACAATCCGGCTAATATTGCCGGGAGTCCGTGCCATAGCGCGGCAAGCAATCCCCCGGCCAGACTGGCAATCTGTAGCAACGTCGCCGTGCGATATTGCGTAATATGGATTGCCAGTCTGGATTCATCTTGCGGCCTCAAATGCCCGCGCCTTCATTGAAGGCAGATTGCAACGTTTCATCCCGGTTCCAGAACTGGAGTCCGTCATAGTCGCCTTCTTTGAGCGATTCCATTTTAGACAATAGTTCCCGCCGCTCTTCCAATAGCTCTTCAAGGCGTTCCGATAGCATCTCCCGCAAGTTTTCAGGCAATGCGCGCAACGTTTCGCAATTCCCCTTAATATTGGAGATGGCACGCAAGATAACCTTGCGCAAATCGCGATATTTCTTGCGCGTTTCGCCGTATAGGTTCCCGGCTTGCCACGCGGTTTGATATTCCCGTTCCTTTTCGGCCGCGCGCGCGGCCATGGAGTCGGCCGCTCTTGCCATATCCCTAGCCGTTTCCATATCGGCCGGATTTGTTTCCGTTCCCTGATATACTTTGCCGTCAGGCACTACTTGATATGAGTACCGCGTGGACTCTTCCCGTATGTCTGAAAAATCGATTGTCGGGCCGCCATCGTGGCCGCCAAACTCATAACCCGCGACAAACCGGCACTGGCCGCCGCGCGCGGGCAATTGGTACACAAGCCCATAGCAAAGCCCGGAACCGTCTTTGTATGTTTCTCCGTCGGGATACGTGTACCAGCCGCTGGACTCGCTCCAATAGCCGTTACGCATGCCCGGTTCCGCTTGCACGCGGCCGACAAGCCGTAAGCCGCAAGACTCCGGGCTTTCCACATAGGCAATGCGGCGGCCGCCATCTTGCCAGCTAACGGCCGGGTACAGCTTGCGCCATGGGCTAGAAGCGTAGTGCTTCATTCCCTGTTCCATGGCGGCCCGTGCTTCCTTCAAAGCTTCCCATGCCGGACGGATTTGCCCGGCTCTTGAACGCGGAGATGCAAAGGCGCGATAGCGATTGAAGGCGCGACGTAGTTCGATTGAAATAGCCATTTGAGACTCCTTTAGTGTGAATCAGTAAGAGCGGCGCGCATTTCAGTTTCGCCGATAGTTTCGGCGAATAGACCTAGTGACTCCGCAATGCGGGAGACTTCATTCCAGCCGATATTGTGGCAACCGGCCTTAAAGTTACCTTGCGAGTCGATGGAATCTATTTGGAAGTGCCCAACGCGGATTTGCTTTCCATTGCGTTGCCATTCCGCGCCACGTTCCCGGCAATAGCGAATTACATGAAACGCCTTGATTGCATGGGAAAGCGGTACTTCCGCGCCATGGCTTGTTTGCAGCACGTCGCCGACAATGCGGAGTAGAGCGCGGCCGTTTTCATCACTCCCCCGCCAGTAGCGATTGCCGTTCCCGGCAAGCCAATCCGCGCGCGCGGCCTGCTCCCGTTCGAAGCGTTCCCGCTCTTCACTCGCCTTCAATTCATCGTGGCGGGTTTGGAGCTTGATTGCCAGTGTCGCGGCCTTAGTAGCATCGACTCCGTGGAACGTTTCGAAAATCCGAATATGTCCTATAGCTTCCTGATAGTAACGCCGTTCCGTTGCGCCGTCCTGAATAAGTTCAAGCAACTGGCGGAACGCAAGTTTGCGCCTTCGGAATGACATAAGCCTATCAGACAAGGCCGCGTTACGTGCAAAGCGGCGTTTCTTGGCATTGATATACTTTGTACGGGCTTCAATGTGAGCCGTTACACGCTTGCCACCATACTTTCGGCATGCGGCCAGCATTGCCCGGAAGTCTTTGTAGATATCCGAAAGGTTTTCATGCGGCCGGGTTTGCCGCCATCTCTTGTATCTTTCACCATCGTCTTTGACGTAGATAGTATTCTCCCGCATGGAAATGCGTTCTATCTCCGCTTCAAACTCCGCTTGCGGGACTTCATTCATGTATCGCGTGGCTTTTAGAACAAGATACTTTTCTTGTTCTTTGACTTGTTCGGCCGCAATCTTGGCCGCCTTCTTTTCATGCTTTGCCCGGATGGACTCCCATGGGGTTTTACGCTTGGCAAGCGTTATCAGATATTGAGCGGAGTCCGGGCTAATCTCCCGCCAGTGTTGCGCCAAGTACCGCTCAATGTGAAACCAAAGGTTAGACCGCAACAGGCGGTTTGAATCTGCGAGTTCCGTCAAATCCGGAAACTCCAATGTAGTGCCACGGGCCGCGCGCCAAGTCTGACTCTTGTGTTTTCCCGTCGAAGTCGAATATCGGGAAGAATTGAGTAGGGTCACGCCGTCCGGCATAACGTAACCCAGCATGTAATGCCGTCCATATGAATATATGGCGCGGCCTTCAAAGAAAACGCGGTTATCAGACCGGCGGCCGGATTGTTGGGACTGATTAGCCCAAACGTGGAAAACCATATCGCCATTGAAAACTTTTCTCATTGCTTTGTTCCTTAGTACACGTTGTTTAGGATTGAATCGCCATGCGCCATATAGTCCACGGCAAAGGCGCGTTGGTTCTGGATATACCGCTTGTGTAGCTGATAATACTTGGCTTGCCCTATCACCTCCGCGCGGAGTAGAGCGGCAAGCTCTTGCCCGGTGTCGCCGTCACCATAGCGCGCGAAAATATGCCGCTCTTGTTCCCGGCATGCTCGAGTCTCGCCTTCAAGATTGAATGGCGCGTCTAGGACAAGGTGACACCAATCATGCCAAGCCCGGAACGCCTGATTTACTTCCCGGCAGTCAAAGACAGTGGAGTCGCTGGACTCGGAGTAGACAGTTATCCGGCCGCGCGCGGCCATCTCCGCTTTAAGGCGACGTAGCGAGTCCGGCGCGTCCGGGCTTGTGTCAAAGCCTTGTGGCCAAACGCGGTTGCAGCATGCCAGCACGGCGACATTGAAGAGCGGCAAGAGCGGCTTGAAAGACAGTGTAGACATTAGGCGACTCCATATCTGAATTGTGCGTAGGCGGCCCGCATGGCCGCTTTCTCGCGTTTTGTGGGGATGTATGGCGCGGGAGTAGCTTGTTCCCGCTCTTGTGCGCTGGCGGCCTTCCTAAGCTCTTTTTGAGCCGTGGCGCGCATGCCGATAGCGGCGTAATATTGAGCCGCGCGGAGATGGCTTGCGGCGGTTTTCATTCGCTTGCTCCCGGCATTTCGACATCATAGCCACGGGCTTTCCATTCCCGCATGGACAGTTGGAACATGCCGGGCTTGTCGCCTTGCGGGAACCGCGCGGCAAACTCGGCCGCAACGCGCATTGCCTCTTCTTTGTCGCGGCCCGCATAGACCGCACAAAAATGTGTCACGTCAAAGCGCGGCTTGTCGGGAGTCGAGTTCCACGCGGCCCGGTTAGTGACGATGGCGACGTTAAGGTGAAAACCGTCATTCATGGCTGGACTCCTTAAATCAGGTTGATTGCGTAGCAGGTGACAGAGATGGCAATCCCGGCGGCCGCGATGGCAAGCGCCAGAAACTCGCCGTTGGTATTGTCCTCCCGCAATTCATCGATAGCGGCGGATATCCGGGCATGAATGGCGGCCGACTCTTCCTTAGTCGGAACGTGGCGGGAGTTAGTTAGAATGTATGCGGCTTGCGCGCGTTCGATGGTTAGCCAATCGATGGCACGGGCTTTGTTGCCATTGTGGCGGTCTAGGATGGCTTTCGTGTAGGCTTGCATTGGTAGACTCCTTGCGTCCGGGCAAAAGCGCCCGTGCCTCTTTATGGCATGCCCGGCGGCCGCTAACAAGCAAATAGTGTAGTTTTCTACACTTTACCCTCTTGACTATCGGAAATAGGGCATGCGTTAGGCCAAGTGTAGCTTCATACACGTCTAATCGGCCATAGCGGGCCGTAGGCGCGCAAGTGTAGCTTTATACACAATCACCCATGACACCCCCGGAATCCGCGTGTACGGGCAATTTTGGGGTTTTCACGTTCTGTTCACGGTTTTATTGTCAACGTGTAGCGAACAATAAAAGTGTAGCTATTAACCGGGCCGCGTTTGGCGCATGCCGGGCATGGGGTATATTAGCGTTTTCTATTGTATGTATAGTCTACCTACTAGGTCGGCATTGCGGCCTTGTGTTGGGTATGAGCGGCCGCCGGGCATGGGGGTAGCCCGGTTAGTCTACCTAGCGGGTAGGGATTAGCCGGTTGCAAGTCGCAATCGGATTTTCGATTTTCTGTTTTTGTCCGGGCATGGGGTTGCAGGTGGTGGCGGGTGTCCGGGTGTCCGGGCATGGGGTTGCAGGTGGTGGCGGCCATGGGGTGTCCGGGTGGCGGGTGTCCGGGTGGCGGGTGGTAGAGTGTTGCCCTGTATAGGTATATTAGCAGTTGGTTATGTTTCGCATGCGCTGGCGTGTGCCCGGCTTGCGGGTGTCCGTTGGTTCCCGGCGGCCGGGTGTCCCGGCTACGGGTCCCTCCCCCTGTCGGCGGTCTGCCGGGGGATGCGCAGAGC